>Ga0326728_10000270_pt1 | contig 210430 bp, 221 predicted proteins | sample MB3enrmetagenome_FD_207602 | JGI IMG/M metagenome (GOLD analysis project Ga0326728, IMG submission 207602) | Lab enriched peat soil microbial communities from McLean, Ithaca, NY, United States - MB31MN | ecosystem: Environmental > Terrestrial > Soil > Wetlands > Peat | place: USA: New York...
GATCGTTGCGTCCAATCCCTTCGCGAGTACCAGCGATATCTCATATCTCGGGGACCTTGGTCCCGGGCAGTCTGCAGTCGCCTCGTTCAATCTCAAAGTTGAACCGGGTGCGACCCTCAAGATGTACAGCTTGGATTCTGAAATCCGGTACCGAACCGAACTCGATGATACCTATATCTCCGATACCATGAAAGTACCTGTCGATGTGAAAATGCCAACCGGCATCGCTGCGATCATCTCGAACCCGGTCAGCCTCTCCCTCCTCTTTGCCGCGGTCATCGGCATTATCTATGCTGGAGCTCACTTTACGAGGAAGCAAAAGTGAATACTTTGCAAATTCAGCATGACTGGCCGGCAACCCGAAAAAAAGCGGGATTGGAGATACTATGGCCGATGATCGTCGCCATGCTCCTGATGTCCGGTTAGAACGTAGTAAACGCGATCCCAATCGCAGCCCTCAGCTCCGATACCCTTGAGGCAGGGGGTGAAAGAGTCAAAGAACCCGGACGTGTTCTTTTGAACATTTCCTATGAAAAACTGGATACACATGGAAAATAGCCCCAGCTAAGCACGACTATAGGATAGGTGAGATAATCTGAATCCTGATGCAATTTCCTATTCGCGTTCAAAGAACGCCTGTATGCTTCTGATAGACTATTGGTTAGTTTCTACAACGGGTTCGTGACCTAAAATATTGCCAACCTTCACTCCCCAGAATGAATATTCAGAACGTAGGATTAAAGCATTTTTTTATCATGTATGCTTGGGTCTTCGAATAATGGCTGTTTCTACAGAGCCCGGTTACCAAATGTTTAAGTTGTCCTTAGTGGTATGAAGGAATTGTTCATTACTATGATTCGGGTATTTATCGGCCCGGAGATTCCCGTCAGGAGATCATGATGATAGAAGGTTCCCTTATCATGTTTATCGTCGTGATGGGGGCGCTTCTCGCGTCGTTATTGTGTGCGGTGATCGCAAAGGATCTCTTGTATTCTGTCATCTCTCTTGCAGCCGGGAGCGTGATCCTCGGGGGGATTTTTTTCCTTGATGCGTCACCGTTTGCTGGGGTTGTCGAGATAAGTGTGGGTGCCGGTCTGGTGACCGCCCTCCTGACAACCGCAATATCTCTTACCCGGGATGTAGGCGATGAAAGCAGGCTGTAAGGAAATCGTCGGGATCATTCTGGCTCTCATGCTCGGTCTCCTGATCCTCGGAACCGGGCATGTCACGGTACCACCCCATGTTGACAGCGTATTGACTTTTAACGCAGCCTTATGGGAATTTAGGGGTTTTGATATCCTGGGGCAGGCAATGCTCCTCATTGCCGGGGCATTTGGCGTGGTGCTGCTGCTCAGGCAGGAATCTCACCATGACTGATCTTTTTTTGCTGTATTTCATTTTGTCCCTTGTCATTTTCCTGCTGGGGCTGTATTGCGTCATCAGCCAGAGGAACCTGATTAAAATCGTCATCGGCATTGAGATCATGGGCAAGGCGGTCATCCTGAATTTCATCACTGCGGGATATTACCAGAATAATACCGGGGCATCCCAGGCGATTGTCATGACTGCCATCCTCATCGATGCCATTATGGTGGCAGTGATGCTGGCCCTTGTCGTGAATGTATTCAGACTCAATAAGGGACTCCTTATTGACCGGATCGCGAGGATGAAGGGATGATATGGTCATGACAACCGAAACGGGAATCCGGCAGATTCACACTCCGGTGTTTTGCAGGACTGTTCATTTTGCTGTCCCGGTCACCCGGTTCAGATATGGAGATGGGTACTGATGGAGATCCAGCAGTGGGCGCTTGTCCTGATGGCCGGGATGCCTTTTCTTTGTGGCCTCTTAATCCTCCTGTTGCGGAACCACCCGGATGCCCGTGAGGCAGCATCGCTTGCCGCTTCTGTCTTGACTTTTCTCCTCACAGCGCTCTCGCTGCCCTCAGCATTTGCGATGACATCCGCAACCACGCCGGCGGTTGTGATATATCCCGGATTTGGTTTCCAGTTTACCGCGGATGCGCTCGGGCTCCTCTTTGCGAGTATTGCCTCGCTGCTCTGGATCATCACCACGGTCTACAACATCGGTTATATGCGGGGGCTCAGGGAACACGCCCAGACGCGCTATTATGCCTGCTTTGCGGTTGTCATCGGGGCGGTGATGGGGGTTGCCCTCTCTGCAAACCTCTTCTCCCTCTTCGTCTTCTACGAGATCCTGACTATCGCCACATATCCCCTTGTCGTCTACAAGGAGACCGGTGAGGCGCTCGAGGCAGGGCTCAAGTACCTCGCGTACAACTGGAGCGGGGGATTGGCCATTCTTGCCGGCATGCTGATCCTGCTGCAGAGAGGTGGCACTCTTGACTTTGTTGCGGGCGGCAATGGCGGTATTGCCGCGATTGCGCCAAATCTTGCCCGTCTCGCCTTCCTCCTGCTCATGGCAGGGTTCGGGGTGAAAGCGGCACTTGTGCCCATGCACGGCTGGCTTCCCAGCGCCATGATAGCGCCGACTCCGGTCAGCGGGCTGCTCCATGCGGTCGCCATAGTAAATGCCGGTGTATTCGGGCTCCTCCGGCTTATGATGTACCTTTACGGCCCGGGTCTGATGGCAGGTCTTGGTCTCCAGAATATCGTGATCGCCATTGCAGTCATCACTATTATTGTCGGGTCGCTCCTTGCCCTGCTCCAGGATGATTTCAAGCTGCGGCTCGCGTACTCCACCATCAGCCAGCTCAGCTACATGGTGCTGGGCGCCGCGATACTACTGCCGCCGGGAATTTCCGGTGTTTCCGATGCAGGACGGGCTGCGGCCATCATCGGGGCGACCTATGCTTTTACTGCTCACGCGTTCGGCAAGCTGACGATGTTCTTTGTTGCCGGTGCCGTGTCAGTGGAGACGGGCAGGACAAGGATCTCCCAGCTGGACGGTCTTGGCAGGAAGATGCCCCTTGAATTTATTGCATTCACACTTGCGACCCTGAGCATGGCGGGCCTGCCGCCTATGGCGGGTTTTATCGCCAAATGGTATCTCTCGATCGGGGCATGGAGCACGGGTGACTGGTGGGTTCTTGTCATACTCGTAGCGTCGGGCGTCCTGAACCTTGCATATTTCCTCCCGGTGATCATCCGTGCGTTTTTCCGGCCGTGCGAAGGTGAAATTCATGAGGCCCGGTGGACCCTGCGTGGCCCGGTGCTCGCAACTGCGGCAGGCGCCCTGATCCTTGGTGTCTGGACAGCAATTCCCACCAGTCCCTTTGCTCTCTGTGCACAGGTTGCTGCCAGCGTCACCCATACTGCGATGCTTGTTTCAGGATCCTATACTGTTGGTACCGCGGTTCCGCCGTTCCTGATATTTCTGATCGGTGCGCCGCTCGTGCTGGCACTGAACGGGCGTGCACGGCAGGCCGGGCTCATTGCGCTCGGGGGGCTCGCCCTTGTTGATGTCCTTCTCCTTCCCGGAGGGGCCTTTGCCGGCACGGCTGCTTCAGGTGTTATGCAGTGGCAGATCCCCTTTATGGGGTATACGCTGGCCCTTCTCAGGGTGGACAGCCTCTCGTACCTGATGGGGGTGATCTTTGCGATCATCACCTTCCTTGCCATATTGTATGCCGCAGTCGCCGCAACACCCCGCCTTCAGCTTTATGCCTTGCTGTATGCAGGCATGTCGCTGGGGGCGGTCTTTGCCGGTGACTGGATCACCCTTCTGGTCTTCTGGGAGCTGATGGCCATCACCTCGACGTTCTTGATCTGGCAGGAACGTGGGGAGGCGATCGGTGCGGGATACCGCTACCTTCTGTTCCACGGCATGGGGGGGGCCCTCCTCGGTGCGGGGATCGCCCTGCTCTATCTTGGGGGCGGGGCCCCGTTTGTTGGGCCTGTGGCCGGGGTCACGGATGCCATGTACCGGTTCTGGGCATCGATCTTTATCATACTGGGGATCGGCGTGAACATCGGGTTTGTATCCCTGCATACCTGGCTTCCGGACGCGTACCTGCGTGCCAACTTCGTCGCAAGTGTCTTCCTTTGCGTCTACACGACAAAAGTGGCGGTCTATCTCCTTGCACGGGTCCAGCCGGGGACAGAATATATTGCCTTTATGGGGGCGCTCATGGCCGTGTATGGCGTAACGTTTGCGGTCTTCCAGAACGATATGCGCCGTCTCCTCTCGTACCATATCATCTCCCAAGTGGGCTATATGGTCGCCGGGATTGGGATTCTCGGATGGCTGGGAGCGGCAAACGAGATCGGGCAGCTCGGCTTTGACGGCGGCATGGTCCACCTCGTCAACAATATCCTCTACAAGACTCTTCTGTTCATGGTAGTTGGCGTGATAATATGGAAGACCGGGGAGAACCTGCTCAGCCGCATCGGCGGGCTCCAGAAAAAGATGCCGGTGACTGCCCTTGTGTTCTGGATCGCCGCGCTTTCGATCTCGGGCGTACCGCTCTTCAATGGATTCGTCTCCAAAGGAATGGTGCTCATGGCAGCGGAACAGACAAACTTCTGGCTGTGGGTGCTTCTGGAGATCGCATCATTCGGCACATTTGTCTCGTTTCTCAAACTCGGGTATTTCGCGTTCTTAAGGCCGGGTGAGACGGAGGCTTCTGACCCGCCGTTTCTCATGCAGGCCGCGATGATCGGTACTGCGGCTCTCTGTATTCTCATTGGCGTATATCCCGGAATACTCTACCGACTCCTGCCATACCCGGTCACCTATCAAGCATTTGACATGGCGCAGCTGGCGGCCGCCGCACTGGTCCTTGGTGCAGCTGCCGTGTTCTTCTTCACTGTCGGCCGGAAGGTACTCGAGCCCCATGAAACGCGCTTACAGGACTTTGACGTCCTGTATGTGGCTGCAGGCCGGGGTGTTACGGTGTTTGCAGGAGGGCTGCAGGAATCCTTCCAGGGGGTATACGGGTATGCGGCGACCTCTGTTAAGGGTCTGCTGGATGCCGGAAGATACCCGGTGCGGATGCTGGACTGGGACATAAACTGGGACCTTGCAGCACTTGCGCTCGGCGGTTTTTGTGTGCTCTTTGCACTTATTGTGGAGAACCGGGTGATATTCACATGATCGGGCAGGATGCATTCTGGGTGCTTATGCCAGAATTCCTGCTCCTGTTCGGGGCCCTTGCCACATATACTTTTGGCAGGACGGGAGGGCGGAATGGGGGCCGTTATCTGCCGGGAGGGATCGCCACTTTTTTTGTCCTTATGACCGCAGGAGTGCTCGCGGCCGCCATCCCGGCAGTACAGGCAGGCCGGATCCCGGTTGTGGCAATTGTTCCCGGGAGTATCCGGCTCGCGCTTGACCCGCTTGCCCTTTACCTTGGTCTTATCGGCACGATACTTCTTATCATCACCTGCCTTTACTCCATCCGGTATTTCGAACAGGAGGCAGGGACGGAGAAATATTATGCCCTGCTCCTGCTCATGACCGCAGGTGCGATCGGGATCGGGCTTGCGCAGGACCTGTTCAATATGTATGTGTTCTTTGAACTGATGTCGATCGCCTCCATCCCGCTCGTGGCCTATCATACCGGCAGATGGGAGCCGGTAAAGGCAGGAACAAAATACGCGGTCATGAGTGCTGTCGGATCGGTGACCGCACTTCTGGGGATCTCATATATCTTTGTCTATGCAGGGACATTGGATATTGGCGCGATCGGCCCGGCACTTGCTGCCGTTGCACCAGGGACGGTAAAAAGCGTCATCCTCATTGCCGGGGGGCTCGTGCTGGCAGGCTTTGGGGTCAAGGCAGCGATCGTCCCGTTCCACACGTGGCTTCCCGATGCGCACAGTGCGGCGCCGAGCGGCATCTCCGCGATGCTGTCAGGGCTTGTCATCCAGGCAAGCCTCATCGCGCTCATCAAGGTGCTGGCACCCGTTTCCGGCGTGGAGACCGGTCTTTCCTTTGGTCTTGCGCTCGCACTTTTTGCCGTACTTACCATGTGCATTGGAAATCTCATTGCGTTACGACAACGGGATTTAAAAAAAATGCTTGCGTGTTCGAGCATCGCGCAGATGGGCTATATCATGCTGGCATTCGCTTTTGGTATGGGCCTTGCTGGGCAAGGAACCGAGCTTGGTTTTATCGGGGGACTCTATCATATTCTCGGACACGTGTTCATGAAAGGTGGTGCGTTCCTCTGCGCCGGTGCCTTTATCCATGCAATCGGGACAAGGAACCTTGATGATATGAAAGGAATCGGGAGGGCCCTGCCGGTTGTAGGAATGGCTTTTTCAATCTGCATCCTTGCCTTAAACGGCATGCCGCCGATGACAGGATTCATCAGTGAGCTCTTTATCTGCCGTGCGGGGATCGAATCGGGACTGCCGGGGATGGTATTTGTGCTCATCATGATCGCAAACATCGCCGTCTCACTCGCCTATTATATCCCCGCGATCAATACCATCATGCTCACCGGGGAGAAATGGAAAAACGCTCCGGCGATCCGGCCGGTACCTCTCCTCATGCAGGCAGTGATCGTGGTCACAACCCTGTGTGTTCTCATCCTTGGTATTTTCCCCCAGACAGGACTTGCGATTGTCTCACCAGCTGCGGCGTATCTCTCCCGCCAGTTTCTCCCGGTCTGATCGTGTCCAACCCCTTATATAGGGGGGCACACTATCATCCAGTGTATCTGATGGCGACGGCAGACCTTCTCAACCCGGTGGTTGTCTTTATCACCTATCTTGGCATGGGCGGACTTGTCTATCTGGCAGGAAGAGCCTTGGCACCTGCTGTCATAGATACCGGGTGGAAGCTCCAGCCTTACGCGTGCGGGGAGATAGCACCGCTCACAAAGATGAGGCCGAACTATAACTTCTATCATATTGCCTTTCTCTTCACCATCCTCCATGTCGGGGCACTGGTGACCTGCACATCATTCGGGCTGGTCTCCTATTCACTGCCGCTGCTGTACGTGAGCCTCGTCTTTTTCGGGATGTCAATTCTTGTTGTAAGGTAGTTTTGTGGGCCTTATCGACTGGGCAAAAAAGAAATCCCCGTGGATATGCCATTTCAATACCGGAGGTTGCAATGCCTGTGACATAGAGGCCATCGCGGCGCTGACACCACGGTTTGATCTCGAGCGTTTTGGGATTCTCCTCAAGGGAAGCCCACGGCACGCGGATGTGCTGCTGGTAACAGGCCCGGTGACCTTGCAGAGCGAAGAGAGGCTTAAAAGGGTCTACGACCAGATGGTGGAGCCAAAATTCGTGCTTGCCATCGGGGTCTGTGCATGTTCCGGGGGTGTCTACTGGAAATGCTATAACGTGAAAGGCGGCGTGGACAGCGTAATCCCGGTAGATGTATACGTGGGAGGCTGCCCACCGAGACCCAGCGAGATCATCGATGGGATGGTACAGATCACAAGAAAGATGGCACATGAAGGGCACGGCATAAAAAGTCTCGAAGGATAAGCGGGTGGGAAGTGATGAAAAGTGAAGAGGTCGTAAGGTTTATAAAAGGAAGATACCCGGGCACCGATGTCAGGATTGCACGGGAACGCAGGGTCATGGTGCACATTCCCTCCGGACTCCTGATTGAGATGCTGGCATTTTTAAAAGACCATGGTGTAACCCACCTATCGACCATATCGGCAGTAGACCGGATCAAAGAAAATCTCTTCGAGCTTCTTTACCACCTTTACTGGGAAAACAATGAGATTTCTGTCCGGATTGAGATCCCCCGGGAAACGCCGTTTGTCCCGACCGTGACTGGTGTTCTTCCGGGTGCCCTCACCTTCGAGAGGGAGATCCAGGACATGTTCGGGATCAGGGTCGATCATATCCCGAATCCGGAAAAACTTCTCCTGCCGGATAACTGGCCTGCGGGAGAATACCCGCTCCGAAAGGATTATGTGGTGAAATGAAGGGAAAATTGACGGGGGATTCATGAAGGAAACATACCGGATTCCGGTCGGTCCGCAGCACCCGGGCTTTAAAGAGCCAATGAGAATCGATATCACCGTCGACGGTGAGCTGGTTGTCGATACCGACATCATCGTCTCGTTCAACCACCGTGGAGTGGAGAAGGGTACTGAGGCCAGGACATATCTCCAGAATCTCTACTTAATCGAACGTGTATGCGGGATCTGTTCCCATAGCCATACGACCTGCTACAGCCAAGCGGTCGAAGAGATCCTCGGGCTTGAGATCCCTGACAGGGCGAAGTATATACGTTGCTTTATCGGTGAGCTTGAACGGATTCAGAGCCACCTCCTCTGGCTGGGGATTGCCGGGCACGAGATCGGGTGGGACACACTCCTCATGTATTCGTGGAGAGACCGTGAGACCATAAACGACATGCTCGAACTCATCTCCGGCAACAGGGTGCACTATGCAATGAACACGATTGGCGGAGTACGGCGGGATATTGCACCTGAGAACATCAGAGATCTCAGACAAGGACTCAGTTATCTGGAAGGGAGGACAGAATACTATATTCATGTCATAACAAAGGAGGAGACATTTCTTCACAGGACAAGAGGCATCGGGCATCTGCCCACGGAAACCGCAAAGAATCTCTGTGCTGTCGGGCCGACCGCCCGGGCATCGGACGTGAAGATGGATGTCCGGCGTGACGATCCCTATGCCGCATACCCGGATCTTGATTTTGATGTTGTCACTTCTGATGCCGGGGACGTATGGGGCAGGAGCATCGTAAAGACCGGTGAGATCCTCCAGAGCATCCGGATCTGCCGCCAGATCCTTGACGGTCTGCCATCCGGAGAGATCCGGGTCAGGGCCCCGCCGAAGGTGCCCGCAGGAGAGGCAGTGACTAGGTACGAGGCTCCGAGAGGCGAACTGATCTATTATGTCAGGAGCGACGGGGGCAGCACTCCGGAGAGGATAAAAATCCGGTCACCGACCCTTGCCAACTGGATGGTGACGACCGTGATGCTGAAAGGCGTACATATTGCAGATGTGCCCATTGTCGTTGATGCCATTGATCCATGCCTGAGCTGCTCTGCAAGAGTCACGATGACCGATCACTCGAACGGGAAAAGTGTCGTAACCACTCTTGGCGCCCTTTTGAAAACTAAAAAGAAGGATATGAACGAATGATCGGTCTCGCGGAAGCAGCGATATATCTCCTGATATTCCCGGGCTTTACATTTCTCCTCCTCTATGCTCTGTTCTGTGAATGGGTGGACAGGATTGTCTATGCCCGGCTGCAGAACAGGGTGGGCCCGCCTGTCTTCCAGCCGCTTGCGGATCTGTTGAAACTGCTCTCAAAAGAGGATATCATTCCCACGTGTGCGGACAGGGTACTCTTCCAGTATACGCCCATCATCGCATTTGCGGCGGTAATGGCACCGGTCATGAACATCCCCATCTGGGGCATAAAGGCACTATATCCCCTTCAGGGGGACCTTGTCCTGACGCTCTACCTGCTCAGCATCCCCACGCTCGCCCTTTTTGTCATTGGCTGGTCGTCAACAAGCCTCTATTCTGCGGTCGGGGCGTTCCGTGCGGCAACTATGCTTTTTGGCTACGAAGTCCCGCTGGTCCTCACCTGCCTTTCTGCAGGTATTCTTGCAGGTTCATGGTGCATTTCCGATATCACTGCATATCTCGCACTGCACCCTTCCGGCATGCTGGTACTCGCGCCGGGATTTGTCATCGCGTTAATCGCCCTTGAAGCAAAACTCGAACGGCCCCCGTTTGACATCCCTCTGGCGGAGACAGAGATCGTGGGGGGCACGCTCACAGAATATTCCGGGAAAAAACTTGCCGTCATGCACCTCGTGGCTGATCTGGCGATGGTAATTGGCGCATCACTGATGGCTGCGGTCTTTCTGGGAGGACTTATGTTTGGCAGCGGGACTTTTATCGTTGCCAGCACGGATCTCACTCCGTTCCTCAATTTCTCCCTGTATATTGCAAAAACCCTTGGCATTGTTTTCATCCTTGCTGTCATACGGACCCTGTTTGCCCGCATGAGGATCGATCAGATGCTGAACTTTTCCTGGAAATACCTTGCTGTGGGCGGGATTTTCCAGCTCTTTCTCGTGATGATAGTTGCGGGGATATTTCACGGGTGAGACCTGATGAAAAAGCCGGGCGTTTTGCTTCCATTGCTCCTCAAAAACTTATTAAAAAAGCCGTTCACGGTCCTGTACCCGCGCGAACAGTGGCCGCTGCCCAAAGGTTACCGGGGGATAATCGTCCACGACAACGAAGCATGTATCGGGTGCGGGCTCTGCTCAAGGGTATGCCCGGCAAAGGCTATTGAGATGGTGGATGACCCGGAAAAGAGGCCGCTTGGAAAAGACCGGATAAGAAAGCAGAAACCGCTTTTCTATCTTGACCGGTGCCTGCGATGTGCCCAATGCGAGGAGTCCTGCCCGAAGAGCGCCATTCACCTGAAAGGTGGTGTGGGGCTCGTCGCTTATATCAGGGAGAAGATGCGGGTATTCTCCTGATGTCTATCACAACGAAATCAATTTCAACAAAAACAGAAAATATCTCAAAATCTGACATAAACTCTCTCAACAAAACGGACATTAATTGTGGCAATCTACAAATTACCAAAGATTTATGTTCTCTTCTGTGGTATGATGGAATTGTTACATAATTACAGGAAATTCCCCGCTATTTAGTGGGCAATAACTGGAAAAAGTCCCGTGTTCAGGTATATTGTATCAATCATATCAGGGAGATAAGGCAAAACTGGGGAACCTCAAATGGCAGATACGTCCTCTTTCGTCCAGTTCATGGCGATGGAAGCGCTCTTAATTTTATTCATTTATCTTGCCATTGCACCTGTTTTTAGTGCTGTTATCTCCACGGCTCTCCCTATTATCATCCTGGTTATGTCCAGCGCCGACAAAATACAATTTCACTGGCTTGCCAAAAGGTGCGTGATAATTTATGCCTGATCTTGAATTTTTCATCATCCTCGTCCTCAGTTTATCAACGATCGTGACTGCGGTCACCGCAATATTACAAAAAAATCTCATCCGTGCTGTTATTGCATTCGCAGTCTCCAGCGTATGTCTTGCTGCCCTTTTCTTTGTGCTTGCCTCGCCATACGCCGGTGCCCTTGAGCTTACTGTCGGCGCGGGCCTTGTGGCAGTTCTCTTTCTTGTGGCCCTCATCCTTGCGGGTGGCGAAGAGGAAAAGGTGCGGACATGAATGCAAAAAATGCCTGTGCACTTTTCCTCGGTTTGGTCTTTCTCCTCCTCTTTATTGTCATCGTAATCCCGCATTTTGCTTCCTGGCCGGTCACACCTCCAGAGGCGGTTGCAGCAGGTGAAGCGCTGTGGAAAGGGCGCACGTATGAGGTGATCCTCCAGGGTTTCATCACGCTCGCCGGTGTCATGTCAATCCTCCTGCTCCTTGGCCTGAATTATTCCCGAAGGATGGAGCCATGATTCCCGCTGAGGCGCCGGTGATTATGCTCGTTGCCGGTGCACTCTTTGCTATCGGGCTTGCAAGCCTGATTGCCCGCTGCAATGTGATCAAAATGGTTATGGGGCTTGAATTCCTCGGAAAAGGGGTCAGTCTCCTCTTTGTTCTCGGGGGATACCTTGCCGGTGACGTGGGGGTGTCCCAGGCCGTTGTCATCACCCTGATCGCCATCGAGGCGGTCGTTGCGGGGGTCGCGCTGGCACTTGTCATCCTGTTGCGAAGGACGTACAAGACATTCGATATTGCTGCCATCTCCCGGCTTTCACGGAGTGGTGACCTGTGATGGATGTCCCGCCGTGGATGCTAATCCTCATTGTTGCTATGCCGTTTATCGGGACCGGTTTTGTGATGCTCCTGAACAACCGCCCGGATGCCCGTGAAGCCGCATCGCTTGCATCTTCTGTCCTGACGTTCATTTTCTGTTTGCTCGCCCTCCCCTCAGCATTTGCCGCACAAGCGGTCTCCACCCCGGCCCTCCTCATCCTTCCCGGCCTCTCTCTCAAGTTCACGGCGGATGCCCTTGGCCTTCTGTTTGCAGGCATGGCTTCGCTGCTCTGGATCATCACAACTGTGTACAATATCGGTTATATGCGTGGGCTCAGGGAGCATTCACAAACGCGGTATTATTCCTGCTTTGCCATCACCATCGGGTCGGTGATGGGGGTTGCACTCTCCTCCAACCTCTTCTCACTCTTCGTATTCTATGAGATCCTTGCTATTGCCGCATGGCCTCTTGTTGTCCATACCGAGACGCGGGAAGCGCTTGCAGCAGGGAGGAAGTATCTCTTTTACACCCAATGTGGGGGAGTTGCGATCGTTGCGGGGATGATGATCCTGCTTGCTTTGGGACACACTCTTGACTTTGTTGCCGGTGGCAATCCCGGCCTCGCAGCCATAGCCCCGGTCTTCGGACGGCTTGCCTTTTGCCTCCTCCTGGCAGGTTTTGCCGTCAAGGCAGCGCTTGTGCCGGTTCACGGGTGGCTTCCCAGTGCCATGATCGCCCCGACACCTGTCAGCGGTCTCCTGCATGCCGTTGCCGTTGTGAATACCGGTGTTTTCGGGCTCTTCCGCCTTATGCTATACCTGTACGGGCCCGGCTTGATGGCGGGGCTGGGCCTTCAGGAGATCGTCATTGGAGCAGCAGTCATCACGATCATCGTCGGCTCCCTCCTTGCGCTGGTGCAGGATGACTTCAAACTCAGGCTCGCGTACTCGACGGTCAGCCAGCTCAGTTACATGATCCTGGGTGCTGCCGTGCTGGTGCCGCCCGGGATATCCGGGGTCTCTGATACCTGGAGAGCTGCCGCCGTTATCGGGGCGACCTATGCATTCTGTGCCCATGCGTTTGCCAAGCTGACCATGTTCTTTGTTGCCGGTGCCGTGGCCGTGGAGACCGGGAAGAAAAAGATCTCGGAGCTTGATGGTATCGGCAAGAAGATGCCTTGGGAGTTTGGTGCATTCACCCTTGCAACCCTGAGCATGGTAGGGCTGCCTCCCATGATAGGTTTCATCGCCAAGTACTATCTCGCGCTGGGAATCGGTGCAGGAAATATCAGTATATGGTGGATCCTCCTTATCCTCGTTTCAGCAAGCGTCCTGAATCTTGCGTATTTCCTGCCCATCATCATGCGGGCATTTTTCGGAAAGTCCGAAGGTAAAATACCGACGGTCCGCATGACACTCCGTGCCCCGATACTGGTGACCGCAGCAGGAGCGCTGGTTTTTGGCCTCTGGACTGCGTATCCCGCAAGCCTGTTCGCACTCTGTGCCCAGGCTGCCGCGAACGTGACCCATACTGCGGTGCTCGTCTCGGGAACCCTGGCACCCGGCACCGCGATCCCGCCATTCCTGATCTTCCTTATCGGTGCACCGCTCGTGCTGGCACTGAAAGGGCGTGCACGGCAGGTCGGGCTCATTGCGCTTGGCGGGATCGCCCTTGTCGATGTTCTCCTTCTCCCCGGGGGGGCCATTGCCGGCACGGTTGCTGCTGGTGTGATGCAGTGGGATCTCCCCTTTGCCGGCTATACCCTGATCCTCCTGAGGGTTGACAGCCTCTCATACCTTTTGGGGGTCATCTTTGCAATCATCACGTTCCTCGCGATCCTTTATGCCGCAGCCGTTGCAACACCCCGTCTCCACCTGTTTGCCCTGCTCTATGCCGGGGCCTCGCTTGGCGTGGTCTTTGCGGGGGACTGGATCACCCTGCTCATCTTCTGGGAGACCATGGCGATTACCTCGACAATTTTGATCTGGCAGGAAGGGGGCGAGGCGATCAGCGCCGGATACCGGTATTTCCTGTACCATGGTCTCGGTGGAACCCTTCTTGCAGGAGGTATCGCCCTGCTCTTTCTCGGTGGAGGCTCTCCCATCGTGGGGCCGCTTGCCACAATCCCGGTCGCATCCTACCAGGTATGGGCGTCGGTCCTGATCGTGCTGGGCATGGGCGTGAATATGGCGTTCATCCCGCTGCATACTTGGCTTCCGGACGCGTACCCGCGTGCCAACTTCGTCGCAAGTGTCTTCCTCTGCGTCTACACCACCAAGGCAGCGGTCTATCTCCTTGCACGCGCCCAGCCGGGGACAGAATACATTGCCTTCATGGGGGCGCTCATGGCCGTGTATGGCGTAACATTTGCGGTCTTCCAGGACGATATGCGCCGCCTCCTCTCCTACCATATCATCTCCCAGGTGGGCTACATGGTCGCCGGCATCGGGATCCTGGGATGGCTGGGTGCGGCGAACGAGATCGGGCAGCTCGGTCTGGACGGCGGCATGGCCCACCTGGTCAACAATATCCTCTACAAAACTCTTCTCTTCATGGCAGTTGGTGTGATAGTATGGAAGACCGGTGAGAACCTGCTCAGCCGCATCGGCGGGCTCCAGAAAAAGATGCCGGTGACCGCCCTTGTGTTCTGGATCGCTGCGCTCTCGATCTCGGGAGTACCGCTCTTCAATGGATTCGTCTCCAAAGGAATGGTGCTCCTTGCGGCCGAACATACCAGCATCTGGTTATGGGTGCTGCTTGAGATCGCGTCCTTCGGGACATGCCTTTCCTTCCTCAAGCTGGGATATTTCGCATTCTTACGTCCGGGCAGCACCGAGGGATCGGATCCGCCGCTCCTCATGCAGGCAGGCATGCTCATTGCTGCTGCATTATGCATCATCATCGGTGTATATCCACAGGTCCTCTACGGTATCCTGCCGTACCCGACCACGTACCTGGCATATGGCCCGGAGCAACTGACCAGTGCCCTGCTGGTGCTTGGCGCTGCCGTTCTGTTCTTCTTTGCGGTCGGGCGGAAGGTTCTCGAACCTCATGAAACGCGCTTACATGATTTTGACATCGTGTACGTGGCTGCTGGCCGGGGTATTATGGCGTTTGCCGGTGCCCTCCAGGCGTTTTTCGCGTGGGTCTACAGTGGTGTAATCGCCGCAAGCCGCACTCTCTTTACTGCAGGGAAGTATGCCATGGGCATGGAAAACCGTGACGCGAACTGGAACCTCGCCATGTTCGGGTGCATCCTTGTCGCTCTCGTCACCGTAGTCATCCTGGGGGTGGGCTGGTGATACCCGCTGATATTGCATCTGCCACCCCCCTTTTTGTCGCGATGTTTGGTATAGTGATCTATTTCATCACGAAGATCCTTCCACGAAACCTCCGCCATTGGAGCGGGATGCTGACCGCCCTGTTACTTCTCGGAACCTTCTTTGTCCTGCTCTCCGTGATCGCCCGGCACGCCACACTCTCCCATATCTCTTTTATCGGGATTACCGGAGGACTTCTTGTCACGGGGATTGGGGCTGTTTCAGCATGGGCTTCCGAAGGGGGCCTTGACCCGAAAGGGCCGGTCCACCTGTATTACCCGCTCTTCCTTTTTGCACTGGCCGGTGCAATGGCAGTAGGGTTTGCAAATGATCTCTTCACCATCTTTGTGATGGTCGAGCTATCGGCAATCCCGGTATACGCCCTGTGCGCCTACCGGCACAATGAAGACCCGGCAGCGCTCTCTTCGGCCATGAAGTACCTGATGCAGGGGGTGGTAGGGACGCTGACTGCCCTCCTCGGGGTGGCAATCCTGTATATCATCGGGCATACTCTGGACATCTCCGAACTCCCGAAAGCCCTTGCCGGCGCAGACCCGTCGCTTGTTATATTTGCAGCCGTCCTGATCCTGCTCGGGTACGGGGTGAAACTGGCCATCGTCCCGCTGCACACCTGGCTGCCGGATGCCTATGCCCGGGCACCTCTTGGTGTTACCGCGATCATGGTGGGCCCGACAAAGATTGGTGTCCTGATTGCGATGTTTCTTACCCTGTCTGCCATGCCTGCCGGCGCCGGTATTCCCAGAACCCTTGGCATCATCATCATTTTCTTTGCAGTTCTGACCATGACAGCGGGGAATCTCCTTGCGCTCAACCAGCGGGATCTCCGGTATGTCCTTGCTTACTCAAGCGTGGCCCAGACGGGGTATATCCTTCTGGGGTTCGGGATCGGCATGGCTTATAACCTGCCACTTGGGTTCACAGCCGGGCTCTATTATGCCATGGCGTATGCGATGATGAAAGCGGGGGCTTTCATCGCCACCGATGCGTTTGCCAGAGATGCCGGATCCTACGAGACTGCACAGATGAGGGGGCTGGGTGCAAAATATTCCCTTATCGGCATCTCTTTTGATATCTTCATTTTCGGACTGAGCGGTGTCCCCTTCACTGCCGGTTTTCTCGGAAAGCTTCTCCTTGTACAGGCCGGCATGCTGACCTCGACGATGAGCGGTGTCGTTCTCGCCCTGATCCTTGTCCTGAACAGCGCTCTCTCCCTAGGGTACTATGTGCCGGTCATATCGACGCTCATGTTCTATGGGACGGAAGGCGACCGGTGCCCCGTGCACCGGAGAACAATCCCCCTCCCGGTGGTTACCGCGGTGGTATTTCTCGCGTTTATCACGGTTTATCTCGGTCTTTTCCCGGCGTCGTTTGACTGGATCTCGCATGCAGCCGTCCAGATCTTCCCGCGGGGGGTGCCATGAATGCCGCTGTGGGATCTCATGGCATCACCGATCACCATCATGGCGGCTGCTCTTGTGATCGGGTGCATGATTTACTGGTGGTCCCGTACCATTGCACCGGCATCTGCACCGTCTGTCAACAAGACAATGCCCTACGTCGGTGGCGAGGTTGCGGTGGCGCAGGTCTGGCAGCCCGGTTACCAGTTCTTCTACGTGGCTCTGTTCTTCACGGTCGTGCACGTGGCAGCACTCGTTCTTGCAACCTCCCCTCCCGATGCACCCCTCTGGGGACCCCTCGGGTACCTGATCATCATGGCGGTTGCTGTAACAGTCCTGAGGTGGGAGCAATGAGAAAATACGTATATCTGTATGCTCGTGTCCCAAACGCGAAACCACAGGACGATCATGGTTTCCGGCACAATGCCGGCGGATATGTCCTGATCAGTGGGTTTATATTTTCCCACGGAGGTGATGATTAACCATGGCAGTCCCGGCAGCCGGTCTGAGCCAGCGTCTCGCCAATTGGGCGCGGATGAAATCACCATGGATTACAATCTTCAACAGCGGAGCATGTAATGCATGTGATATCGAGATTATCGCCTGCCTGATGCCCCGCTTCGATGTCGAACGTTTCGGGATCCTTGTCAAGGGCTCGCCCCGGCACGCGGATATCCTGATCGTCACCGGCCATGTCACGCTCAAACAGGCATCCCGCCTGCGCCGGGTCTGGGAACAGATACCGGAACCGAAATACGTGATTGCCATGGGTGCCTGTGGTGCGGCAGGGGGGGTATTTTACGGTCTGTACCATATGATGGAGTGCGTGGACTGTGTTATTCCCGTGGATGTCTATGTCGCCGGATGCCCCCCCCGTCCGGACGAGATCATCAATGCTGTCGTGACATGCATGAACCTTTTCTATGAGGATGCGGCTCACGGTGGAAAGGAGTGGCGGCAGAAGAAGGCTGTCCCGGTTACCGGTACGGACACAACAACCTGCAGGATGATGCCATGACCGTCCTGTTGACTCTGGACGTTGTTGCAGGAAAGATGAAGGAATTCGGTATTTCGGAACATGTTCGGAGAAACCGTATCAGGATAACCACAACACCGGACAAGGTCCATGAAACGATAAGGACGGTCCAGGCCATTTTCGGGTTCGACCGCCTGATCACCATCAGTGCTGCGGATAACAGCAGGACGCTTGAACTGGTTTACCACCTGACCGGCCCTCACCGCATGGTCGTGTCGATTGCGGTCGAGCTCCCGCGTGACCTGCCGGTGATCGCAACCGTATCCAACATCCTGCCGCCAGCGGCGATCTACGAGCGGCAGATCCACGACCTCTTCGGCATCGTCTTTACCGGCAACCCCAACCTGAACCGGATTATGCTGAACGAGGACTGGCCGGCGGATGAATATCCCCTTCGGAAGGACTGGAAGCCTGGTCCGGATACCTTTTATGGGGGCATAAAGGTGGAGAGAATCTGAAATGCCCGAGGTTGTTGTCTCCATCGGCCCGCACCATCCCGCTCTCAAGGAACCGGTGAATTTCAAGGTTGTTGTCGATGGTGAAAAAATTGTCCGTCTCGAACTGGACCTTTCATATAACCACCGTGGGGTCGAGAAGGCAGCCGAACAGCGCGACTTCGTCAGGGTACTCCCCCTCATGGAGCGGGTCTGCGGTATCTGCTCCCACGCCCATTCAACTGCTTTTGCCAAGGGAATCGAGGAGATCATGCAGATCGAGATCCCGCCGCGGGCCCAGTACATCCGCACCATCATCGCAGAACTGGAGCGGATGCACAGCCACCTCCTGTGGCTCGGTGTCGCAGCCCACCTGATCGGGTTCAATACCCTCTTCATGTGGACATGGCGCGACCGCGAAGCGGTCCAGGATACAGTTGAGGAGATGAGCGGGAACCGTGTCCACTATGGGATGAACGAAGTCGGGGGTGTTCGCCGTGACCTGACGCCTGTCCAGGTAACTGCAGCCCTTGAGCGATTGCCCAATCTCGAAGAACGGGTAAATAAATACGTGGACATGGTGAACACCGAGGAGACCATGCTCATCCGCTTCCGAGGTGTCGGCAAGTTATCAAAAGAAGAGGCTCTCAGGTACGGGACTGTCGGGCCGACGGCACGCGCAAGCGGTATTGACTATGATATCCGGAAGGATGACCCGTACCTTGCCTATGCAGACGCGCCCTGGAACGTAGTGACCGATACACATGGGGATGTCTATGGCAGGACGCGGGTCCGCGTCTGGGAAGTCCAGGAGAGCCTCAAGATTGTCCGCTACTGCCTTGAAAATCTCCCGGAAGGACCGATCCACGTACCAGCACCGAAAAATGCGCCGAAAGGAGAGATCCTCTCCCGGTACGAAGCGCCGCGGGGAGAGCTGGTGCACTTTATCCGGACAAACGGGACTGACAAGGTTGAACGTGTCGATATCCGCACGCCGACGCTCGCAAACTGGACCTCGGTTGCCATGTGCCTTGTCAACCAGAACCTTGCAGACTTACCCGTGATTGTTGCCGCAATCGATCCATGCCTGTCGTGCACATCAAGGATCACGCTTCTGGACAACCGGAATCAAAAAACAGGAGTAATGAGCCTTGATGATTTGATACGGCGCAACTGTCTCCGCGATCAGGGACAGGAGTGAACATGACTGACCCCGTGTTCGGACTAATCTACATCTTCATCTTCCCGGGCTTTTTGTTCCTCTTTGCCTATGCCCTGTGCCTCGCGTTCCTGGATCGCAAGATCGCGGCAAGGATGCAGCAGCGGGTAGGCCCGCCGTTTTTCCAGCCGTTTGCGGATTTCATCAAGATGCTGGGGAAGGAGGTCATTGATCCGGCCGGCGTGGACAGGGCGATATTCGATGCAGCCCCCCTTGTCGCCCTCGCAGCGGTCATGACAGCATATCTTTACATCCCCATCGTCGGGAACAGCCCGCTCGCCTTCCAGGGCGACCTTGTCGTCGTCCTCTATCTCATGTCGCTCCCGACCCTTGTGCTCTTCCTGCTTGGCTGGCTCTCCCGGAACATCTTCTCTGCCATAGGCGGTATCCGTTCAGTCACCCAGCTCTTTATTTACGAGGTACCTTTCTTCCTTGCACTCCTGACCCCGGCCCTGATGGCAGGCACATGGTCAATCTCCGAGATCGTTGTATGGCAGCAGAAGAACATGTGGTTTATCTTCCTCCAGCCAATCAGCTTTATTATCGCACTGATCGGGCTTCAGGCAAAACTGGAGAGGACGCCGTTTGATATCCCCGAGGCGGAGACCGAGATCGTTGCCGGGCCATGGACAGAGTTGACCGGGCGCAGGCTTGCCATCATGGACCTCACGATCGATGTGTCGCTTGTCGTGGGAAGCGCACTTGTTGCGGCCCTCTTCCTTGGCGGCCCCATGGTCCCGTGGGTGGTCACACCGGCTTGGCTTGAAGGGGTTATCGGCTTTTCTCTCTTCCTTGCAAAGACCCTTGCCGTGCTCCTGATCCTTTCCTCGATAGAAGTGGCAACCGGCCGTATCCGGATTGACCAGCTGAACGATATTGGCTGGAAATATATCGCCAGCGCCTCCATCGTGCAGGTTGGAATCGTCCTCATAATGAACTATCTCTGGGTGTACGCATGAGTGTCCTGCGGGAGATGTTTGAAAACCTCCTGTCACGGCCGATCACGATCCTCTACCCGAAGGAAAAAGTCCCGATCCCGGGGGCATTCCGCGGGAGGGTTGCCATTACCGATGAGAAATGCATCGGGTGTTCGAAGTGCTCCCTTGTCTGCCCGGCTCAGGCCCTCACCATGGTTGAGGGCCAGCGCGAGGTTGAATTCAAGGGGAAAAACCTTACGCGGAAGAAAAGGCCTCAGGTAAAACTTTACAAATGCATCCGCTGCGGCCTCTGTGAACGGCACTGCCCGACCGGGGCGATATACCTGAAAAATGAACTTTCGTATTCAGGAACCGATCCGGAAGCGGTGGTGACATGAAGCCGCAGGGCAAACCCGGTTTCGGGGCGGTTCTGCAGCGCAGGCTGAAGGAGGCCCACCGCATTGCTATTGTCGGTACCGGTGACGAGTTCTCGCCAATTGACCGGCTCGGGATGGTGGCAGCGGAGGAGATCGAAAAACTGCACCTCCCCAATGTCAGGGTATTTTTTGCCGGAACCGTGCCGGAGAGCATGACCGGGCCGCTCCGTGAATACCAGCCGGATCACGTACTCTTTTTAGACACGGCGGATATGGGTGCCCCTCCAGGCACAATTGCCGTGATAAGGCCGGGGAGAATCCGGGCAGACCTGTTCTCCACCCACATCCTGCCGCTGTCTGTTGTCATGGGGTATATCGAACAGGATTTGAAGACCAGCGTCACCCTGCTGGGTATCCAGCCGGATCTTTCCTGGCACGACAACGGACAACCGGACGGAGTACCGGAATATCTGGAACGGAGCATGGCATATCTCTCCCGAATCCTTAAGAATATCCGGAATAAAAAGGCACCGTAACAGGGAATGGTAGGGCGATTAACCTCTCGACTCTTGGCTCTTTGGAAATCATTAGGAAAAAAACTTGTTCTTTAATCAGAATTAATCCCTTGCCAACAAGGGATTCAGGCATTCTTAAGCCCAACGTTACTTCTCACGTGAGGGGATTAATCCTCGCGCGTCTTCCACTTTCCCGCCTGACACCTTGTTCCATGGGAGAACCTGTTCGGGAATGATACCGCCATTAAGGCCGGAACCGGCCGTTTCGACTGACACCCATCAGGGTTGGGCCGTTCTTCAGGCTCTGTTAAGTAGCCTTGAAAAATTCTGCGAATGCCACAGATACCGCTGAGGTGCCACACCCCTTCGTCACCGCTCGTGTGATCGCCGGTCGAAGTTTTGTAAGATTCACCGCTTACAGGATGGTTCAGGAACAGTCAGGAGCGTACAGGCACTGGAATATTTATCATGCCAGAATTTATCATAAAAATGTGAGGCTTGTCATGACTGAAGCATCCGGCATAGGGATCGGTCCTGATGAGGAGAAGCGGATAAAAGTAGCCGTAGAGAGTACCTGCGAGCTGTGCGGGACGTATATGCCTCTTTCCCTGCTTGGGGTTCACCGGATCTCCTGCCGGCAGAGCAGGAGCGAGAAGGAGGATCGTTCTCTTTGCATTCTCGTTGTCTGCCCTGATTGTCACCGGCAGATCCATACGATACCGGTACCCGTGAAGGTGCAGAGGTTCATCTCAGGGAGCCGGAATTTTTTTGTAAGGAGAGACATGAGAAAAATTTTCGGGTACCGATCAAAACCGTACGCTCCGCCCGGAGATATCGATCTGTCGGAGATCTACGAAAACGAGTTCAAGGCGTTCCCGCCGACGGGATCGTTCCGCATAAGCGGGTAGAAGGAAGAACCGCTCGCCAAGGTTCCTGTTCATCTGGTTTCCGGCCACCGTAGCAAATCCAAGACAACATATGTCTCCGGAAAAAACCCGCATCTTATTTTTTCTTGTAATCCGGTTCTGAAAATCAGGCAGTTGATTTGAAAATTTTAGTTAGGTGAAAAATTGGTCATCAACTGCCAGCGAGTCAGAACCAGAGCGTCACAGGATAAACGGGATGATCCTCCTGACGTCATGCTGGTACTTGAGATACTCACCTCCAAATTTCTCCAGCAGGATCTCTTCTTCGGCTTTGATCTTCATCCAGATGCCCATCATGCCGATGCCCACCGCGACGAATGCAAATAATTCCCCGATAGCGATCGCCGCACCAACAAATGCGACAAGTATCCCGGTATACATCGGATTCCTGACGAAACGGTATGGTCCCGTCCTGATGAGCTGGTGTCCGATTTTGATCATAACCTCCCCACTCCAGAACCTGCCGAGATGGACCCGTGCCCATCCGGCAAACCCAAGACCGATGACGGTGAGAAGTACGCCAGTTATGCCGGTGACCACAGTATCGGGCACGACGCGAATGAGGAAAAGATCCGGATCATACCCGTTCAGGATCGTTACGGCAATGACAACAAAGAAGAGGATCACGACCGACTGATGGAAGTATTTCGACGATCTTCGCTCTGCCGGTGCACCCGCAAGGAGTGCAGGTATGTACAGAAATGCCATGAACATTACCCACAGGCCCGCAATGATCCAGAAGAATATGTCCATCCAATGCCCTCTCCTTCAAGCATCTCGGTAATTTGGCAGACTCCGGTGCCGATGTTCCCGTTTTTCCGATCACCGGCGATATTTTGTTGGATATTCTTACGCAACAGTGTGTCAACCTTATGCGTCTTCCACACGGCCTCCGAATACCTTGTTCCACGGGACGACCTGTTTTGGCATGGAGCCGTATTCTTTCCTTGCTCTTGACACCGTTACTGCCTCAAGATAGGGAGCAACAGAACTTAGTCCCGGACGTTCGAAAAACAGGAAGAACCGTTTGTTTTTCGTCTGGTAGAGATGTTTTGCCCCGTCTTTCGATGATGCGACCAGAGTGGATCTCGTCGTATCATACCGTAATCCATTGATAATCTGTTCGACCATACGCCAGTTATCACATTGTTCATTGGCTCCTTTCGCGATATGAAACCATATGCCGGATCCCCATGACCTGTTCATACAGGCCACTGACCTTGTAGAACTCGGTCAATTGGACGAAGTATTCACTATATTCCAGACACTCCTTAAAACCGATTCCAACAATGCAATCGTCTGGAACCATATCGGCATCATCCGGTTCAGGCAGGCAAGTACCGCAAGGCGGTGAATGCGTTCGGTCAGGCAGCCGATATCAACCGGAATCCACAGGTGCATGGTTCAACAAAAGTCTGGCGCTCGTTCATCTCGGGAAAGATAACGAGGCACTGCGTGCGCTCGATAAGATTCTCACGTTGAATCCACGGGACAGAGAGGCACAGTCCAAGCGGGCATTCATCGTCAGAAAAATGGCCCGGGCGAGCGGTTCAGGGAAACCGGATCTGCAATCGGTGCAGTCCCACCTGAGGGTGTGGGATTGTCATTGGCGTCATCAGGAACGGCGCCTGAGGTTTACAAGCTCGAAATTGCGAGGACAAACAATCGTACCGCTACCCGTGCCGGGTATACTACGGTGGAAAGTGCTTGTTTGATGGTATTCATTCTGGACTTAGCAGGATAACATTCCTGAACCATCTCTCCAACCCCCTCGCAAACACCATGTAAAGTATATTTTACATTTTGTTATATATACTTTATCCTACCGCCGATACTTTCTCTCGAGCGGGTGAACAGTTTACCCGTGATTTTTTATCCTGTTGATTATTTATTACCAACCATCATCTTATGCAGGCCATTGAGATGATAGAATTACCGTGAGCTATCGTGGCACCGGAACGCGGCTCACAACATGTTTTCATCTGTTGACAGGATGGAGATGCCTTCAAAATCTGGTGGGACATGTGAAGTAATACAATAACAGGTTCTGATACGTTTGCGGTCGGTTCGAAAATATGAACGAAGTGAATTATTGATTAACAACCGTTAACTTATCAGCATCCAGATACATCAAACGGATGGTAAAAATGGCAACAATCCTCGTTGATCAGGATCTCTGCACCCGCTGCGGGATCTGCGCTGCCGTCTGCCCGGTATCGATTGTCGACCCTGCCGATGAGGACACCCTGCCGAAAGTGCGGGATACCAACGCCGGCATGTGCATCCACTGCGGGCACTGCGAGGTCTCCTGCCCGTCACAGGCGCTCCTCCTGAATTACCTTCCGGATGAGAAGGTCGCCCTGCCGGCTGGTGGCGGTTCCCTGTCACCTGACGACCTTGGGATGTACCTGAAGAAGCGCCGGTCCGTGCGGCATTTCACGAAAGAGCTGGTGCCGAAAGAGACGATCGAGATGGTCCTCGACATCGCCCGGTTTGCACCATCAGGAGGCAACCGGCAGCCGGTGCAATGGCTCATCGTGTACGACCCAAAAGAGGTCAACCGGCTTGCCAAGCTGACCATTGAATGGATGAAAACCCTCAAAAACAGCAGCCACCCGATGAGCGGGTATATCCCCGGCCTGATCCGGGCATGGGAGGCCGGGCACGATCCCATCTGCAGAGACGCACCCCATCTGATGATCGCCCATATCCCGGAGGACAACCCGGCTGCGTTTGTCGATGCGATTATCGCTCTGGCGCATTTCGATATCGCGGCACCGGCGTTTGGCATCGGTACCTGCTGGGCGGGTTTCCTCTCGATGGCCGCTGTCGCGTATGAACCCCTCCAAAAGGCGCTGGCACTGCCCCCAGGGCGCAGGTGTGCCTTCAGCCTCATGTTCGGGCATCCCCAGTACAAGATCTACGGTCTACCCCGGCGCAATCCCGCAGAAGTGATATGGCGGTAACATCCAATACGATATTCAGGTGAACATGCATGGGATCGATCATCGCAATCAACGGAAGCCCACGGAAGACGTGGAACACCGCGACGCTGCTCGAACATGCCCTTAAGGGGGCGGCATCAGCGGGGAACGAGACGGAACTCATCCACCTCTACGACTTGGATTTTAAAGGGTGCACCAGCTGCTTCTCCTGCAAGATGGTGGGTGGGAAGAGCTACGGGAGGTGCGCGGAGCAGGACGACCTGACCCCGGTCCTTGAACAGATCCCGGGTGCCGATGCCCTTATTCTCGGTTCGCCGATATATCTCGGCGCAGCGACCGGCGAGATGCGGTCTTTTTTAGAACGGCTGGTCTTCCCGTACCTGGTCTATGACCCGGAGAGATCCACGCTCTTCCCAAAAAAGATCCCGGTTGGGTTTATCTACACGATGGGTGCTGAGGAGGCCCGCGTAAAGGAGATGGGCTACGAGATGCAGTTCCGGCTGACCGAGATGCTGCTGGCGAGGGTCTTCGGGACGTGTGAATCGCTGCTGGTGACCGACACCCTGCAGTTCGACGATTATTCAAAATACGTGTCATCGGCGTTTGATCCGGAGGCAAAGGCACAACGGCACCGCACGGTCTTCCCGGAGGACTGCAGGAAGGCGTTTGCGTTGGGAAAACGACTCGGGCAGGCCGGAAAGAAGGTGAAGGGAAGATAAAAGCCGGTCGGGAACGCGAAGGAGACCAAAAAACCCCAAGATGCGAACGACCACATACATTATGGGTAATTACCCACCGGCCGCTGCACCGCATCATGTCGAGGGTTGCTGAGGGCTAACACGAATATGGACAATCCGACTAACGCCAGTCTGATCTATGCCGACCGCCTCATCCACATGTCAGATGACAATATAACATTCCTCCGGTACTATTTTCCGTTCCTGGCAGGCAAACAGGTCGCGTATGCCAGTATCGATCACATTGATGTTGAACAACCGACGCTTACCAACGGGAAGTGGCGCATCTGGGGAAGCGGCAATCTCTCCACATGGTATCCCCTCGACACCGGCCGCCCCTCCCGTGACCGGATCTTCATCGCCACGCTGAATAACCAGCGCACTAGGATTGGGTTCACGGTGGAGGACTCTGCCAAGGTGATCCGGGTCCTGCGCGGAAAAGGGATCATCATTACAGAACAGTAAGGGCGTGAAGGGGATAGTCACCAGATTAAAGAGGAAGGACCCGGGGATCTCTTTACTGAAGTGGTGCCACATCAGATGATGCTGGTAGACATTCCCCCATGGGCCACGATGTTTTGAAAATTACAAGAACCGCACGTTTTTTGCAAAAGCCCCGAAAGGTAATCGATCTGATCTCAGAAGATCCGGTTATAGCCAGACACATGAGATGGAGAGAAAACCGGTACCTTTGCAGAGAACGTTCCTAGGGCTTTCGCCCCTGCCGAATGTGTGCCGCCCTTGCAACATCACCCGTCTCCCGCTCACAGGAACGTGAATGTCTCCGGCGCCAAGGTCTGGAGGTCGACCACGACTGCCTGTGCCGGAGTCGGGTTCACGTTCATCTGTTTCTGGAAGGAGGTCTGGGACTGCCACGTGCCGGCATTGATTCCAAGCACCCCACGGTAGGTAGTCAGGCCGCGGATGTGGATATGCCCGGTGTGCAGGATCTCCGGTAACGGGTCGATGATCAGCCGGTCGGTCTTTCCTGCCGCAATCGGTGTTTTTCTCCCGTACGCCGGCGCGAGGTGGCGGCGCTGGAGCATCTCCTGCATCATGAGCCCGCTCTGCTCGTAGGAGGCGCCGGGGATGAGCCCGATCATGTCGTCGATCGACCGTCCGTGGTACATCAGGACCCGCACACCCTGCAGGTTCACGAGTGCCGGGTTCTCAACCTGCATGCAGTTTGCCGGGAATTTCTTCGTGAACTGGTCCGGGATGACCGGCTGGGGTTCAGCGCCCCGCACCACGTCATGGTTTCCCGGCGAGATGATGATCCTGATCCGTGACGGGAGGTCGCTCAGCATCTCTCCGAAACGGTCATACTGCTCGTAGATATTTTTTATGGCGAGCTCGTGCTCCTGCCCCGGGTAAACGCCGATCCCGTCCACAAGGTCGCCGGCGACCAGGAGATAGGACGCATCGGAATCGGAGAGCCAGTCGGCAAAACGGTTCCAGCACTCCTCGAGAAACGTGTTGCTCCCCACGTGCACGTCTGAGATGAAGACCGCCTTACCCGGCTGCCCGCTCCGGTAGGGCGTATTATCGATCCGGATATCGGGCCTGAGGAGCTGCTCGGCAAAGAAGAGCCTGCCGTCATTGGAGAGCTTGCCCTTTGCGCCGATGACCTCATCCGGGATCAACCTCTCCGCATCGGCAAAGACCGGTCGGTCTTTCCGGAAGAGGACCGGCATGGTGGCTGATGAATCCTCGAGCTCCGCGATGCGATGGCCGTTTGTCGTCGTCTTGATCTCCGAAACCATCCCGATGATCGTACACTCCTCCTGCCGGTACCGGGAAGAGCGAATGAGCCCTTCAATCGGCACGGCAGCGCACCGGCTCCGGATCATGCCACCCAGACGGCTGTACCGGTCCCGGAAATACGGGAGGTAATCCGCCGTACCGTTCACGCCGCCGGAAGTCCCCGGGCTGCCGGAGACGACCTCCACGGTCGGGTCGGTGAGAAAGCGGGTACCGTCACGGGTGGCGTTCATGCCCGGGATATGCCGGGCGGAGACCACCACGGTATCTTTCGGGACTCCGGCAATAATGCGCTCGAGCAGGTCCGGGTTGTCCTGCTCAAGAATGTACCGCACGACATCCGGATGCACCTGCAGCCGGGTATCGAGAAACCGGAGGGCGATCTGCTGCGCATCAAGCATGGTAGTATATGGCAGGGCCAAGAAAATATAGGATACCATCCCGGCGGCTTTGCACGTAAAGTAAGTTTTTGACAGGACTTTACGTGCAGACTTAGGACTTTACGTGCAGAAGCGACATTACGTGCAAAGCCCATCCCGGCACGCACATCGGCAGCTGCCCCGGGAATCCTTGATAACACAGCCAGTCATACACTGGACATCCGAAAAAAAACCGATACCATGTTCGATACCTCCCAGATGTTCATTATCGCCTTTGTGCTCGGTCTTACCGGCGCACTTGCACCCGGGCCGACGCTTCTGGCCACCATCAACTCCTCGCTTGCCGGCGGCTGGATGACCGGGCCCAAGGTGACGCTGGGCCATATGCTTTCCGAACTGGTGATCTTTCTCCTTATCGTGGCTGGACTTGCAGCAGTCGCCCGCCCGTACACGACCGTCGTCGCAGGTATCGGGGGCATTGCCCTCATCGTATTCGGGGTGCTCACGATTGCCGGCAGCAGGGGGGCATCCCTGCAGGCATCCCCCGGGACCACGGCAGTGAGCCCGTACATCGCCGGTTTTTTCACGAGTGTGGCAAACCCGTACTTCTGGATCTGGTGGCTGACGGTCGGCAGCACTATGGTCATTATGGGTCTTGCGGGAGGCATCCTGCTGGCCTGCGTCTTCATGGCAGGGCACTGGAGCGCGGATATTGGCTGGTACACGCTGGTATCCACCGGCGTTTCGCGGGGCACGCTCTTTCTGTCCGATACCAGCTACCGGATCATCATCGCGGCGTGCGGCATCTTCCTCGTCATCTTTGGTGCGTACTACCTGTTGCAGGCCCTGCCCCGCCCGTGAGGGGGTGCGGTATATTAACAAAAAAATCCAATACAGAGAACTGGATCATGGGAAAAGAAGAACCACCGCGGGGTATCCGCGCCCTCATCACACAGTTCCGGACAAGCGAACACTGGGCGGTCTCCCTCGCGCGCGATATCCTCTGGGTAGTAGCCATAGTCGGGGGTATCGCGCTTGCCCTCTTTCTCATCTGCGGCACGTGGCCCGCGATCGTTGCAGTCGAGTCCGGGAGCATGGAACCCCACATGAACATCGGGGACCTCGTGATTGTTGTGCAGAAGGACCGGTTCGGCGAGCTGCAGACATGGGATGAGGCGCACCAGACCAATTATACGAAGTTCGGTGACTACGGCGACGTAATCATCTACCGCCCCAACGGCGAGACCGATTTCTGGGCCTCGATTGGCCTCCTCCCCCTCTCCAGCCAGACACCGATCATCCACCGGGCGATGACTTGGGTCGGGCCGGACCAGCCGGAACCGTCGTACCTGAATATCTACCGGGGGGAGGCCACGCCGGTTGATTACGTCCCGCTCGCTGCCAGCAACGAGACCCTCGCCGGTTCCCTTGTCCTGTACCCGCAGGGCAGCAGCCTGCCGGCAAAACTGAGCTCCGGTCCCCGCGATATCGTGATCCGGACCCAGAACGCGAGCTATATCATCCCTTCACAGTATGTCACGCCGGGCGCCGGCTTCATACAGTACCCGGGGAATATCACCACCCATGGGGGGTACATCACCAAAGGTGACAATAATGCGGCAAGCGATCAGGGATACCTTACCGTCCCCGGCACGGGCACGATCGAGCCGGTTGAAGAGAGCTGGGTGGTCGGAAAGGCTCTTTTCATTATTCCCTACGTTGGCCTGCTCCCGCTCCATATCGCTGAAGTCGTCGTGGTACTGGTCGTGATCTGGCTGATCTACGAATGGTACATACGGCGGCAGGAAGCGCAGGCTTCTGCCGGTACGGGTAAATCGTCAAAAGGTAGCCGGAAAAAGAAGAAATAAGCCGGTGACTGATGGCGGCAGATCTCCAATCCTTGTTACGCGATATACGTACCGGGCACCGGCTCACCGAATCAGAGGCGCTCGGGCTCATGACAGCGAACGGCAGGGATGTCTTTGCCATCACCGCCACCGCCGACGAGGTACGGGAAGAAAAGATCGGAAACATAGTCACGTACGTCCGGAACCAGAACCTCCACGTGACCAACATCTGCAAGAACCTCTGCGGGTTCTGCGGATTTGGCAGGCGGGTGGGTGACGAGGGGGAGTACTGCAACGACAAGGCAGCGATCCAGGCAAAAGCGCTCCTCGCGGCCGGGCGGGGCGTGACGGAGATCTGCCTGCTCTCCGCCGTGCACCCGGACTTTACGCTTTACTCGTATCTCGATCTCCTCCAGTGGGTGCACGAGGTTGCACCGCATGTGCACCTGCACGCGTTCAGTCCTGACGAGGTCTCCTATGCGGCCGGACGCAGCGGGGTTTCGACACGCGAGGTGCTGGAGCGGCTTAAGGGAGCAGGTCTTGGTTCGCTGCAGAGAACGGCGGCCGAGATCCTCGTGGATCCGGTAAGGGCTGTCATCTGCCCGAAAAAAGTGGGTACTGCTGAATGGGTCCGGATCATCAAAGAGGCGCACCATCTGGGGATACCCACGACTGCGACCATCATGTACGGCCACTGCGAGAGCGCCCGCGACCAGGTAGAGCACCTTGCGATCCTGCGATCCATCTAGGATGAAACGCACGGATTTACCGAGTTTATCCCCATGTCCTACATCTATGCCAACACCCCGCTCTACCGGCAGGGGATCGCCAGGGCGGGTGCGACCGGCAGGGAAGACCTGCTGATGATCGCCGTCTCACGTCTCTTTCTGGACAATTTCCGGAACATACAGATCTCGTGGGGCAAGGTGGGCCTCAAGATGACGCAGCTGGCGCTGCTTGCCGGCGGCAATGACCTTGCGGGTACCATGTTCACCGACGACGTGTCTATGGATGCAGGGGCCGGCGACGCCAGTTACCTGGATCCCGCGGTGCTGGAACGCATGGTTGCGGATATCGGCCGGACGTTGCGGGAGCGGACGACGCTGTACGAGATCACGTAAATTCTAAAAAAAAGTGGCCTTAAAGAACTGCTCACAAGAACAAAAACGTTCACGGGTGCACCAATCGTCATCGTAAGCGGGATTGACGAGAGAAGAACCCCTCAGGCTTCCTTTATTTTCTCACTCCTGGAACTGCAAAGGAATTTAAAGCCGTTCCAATGCCTGTCGGCCGGTCATGCCGTTTTTTATCCCCCGTCCTAGCGCCGACCGGTTTGCCTCTTTGACGATGCCTTTTAAAAGGTCGTCGATGTCAACGATGGAAGGCCCGACCGCCGGCCGGACTTTCGCGGCGGGATAGCTGAACGAATCGAGTGCCGCCACGTCAAATGCGCCGCATCCCACCAGCCCGACATCCGTTTTCACGGCAACAAGGTTTGCCGGCCCGAGCGGGATGACAAATCCATCCGCCTTCTTCTTTGTCAGCTGAACGGTGACCTGTTCCATAACGTTCCTGAAAAGATGGTTGGCGCGAGGAAATAATAATCGTGTGGGATGGACCTGCGATAGATTTACGTTCTGCGTAACCCCACGTGAGACACGTAGACCAATATACGGGAGACGTATGGAGACCAGCCTGCAGACACTCTTATCGGATGTACGGGAGGGGCACCGGCTCAGCGAGGCAGAGGCGCTCCGGCTCTTTGAAACCCGAAGTCGTGACGTGTGGGCCATCGCGGCTGCCGCTGACGAGATGCGGGAGAAGATCGCGGGAGACGCGGTGACGTACGTCCGGAACCAGAACATCAACGTGACGAACCTCTGCGTCAATGCCTGCGGCTTCTGCGGTTTCTCAAAAAAGCCGGGCGATGATGGCATCTATTTTTACGACCGGCCGGCTATCGAGGAGAAAGTGGCGCTCGCAAAGTCCCGCAACGTGACCGAGATCTGCACGGTCAGCGGCCTGCACCCCGCATTTACCGCCCAGTCGTACGTGGACATCTACCGCTGGATCACCGAAGCGGCACCGGGGGTGCACCTCCACGCGAGCAATCCGATGGAAGTCGCGTACGCAGCACGGAAGAGCGGAATCAGCACACCAGAGGTGCTTACCGCGATGAAAGGGGCCGGCCTCGCCTCGATGTGCGGGACGGCAGCTGAGATCCTCGTCGACCCGGTCCGCCGGCAGATCTGCCCACAGAAGATCTCCACTGCGGAATGGGTGCGGATCATCAAAGAGGCGCACCATCTGGGCATACCCACGACTGCGACCATCATGTACGGCCACTGCGAGAGCGACGCGGACCGGGTGCAACACCTCGCCATCCTCCGGGAGATCCAGGACGAGACCCACGGGTTTACGGAGCTCGTGCCGCTCTCCTTCATCCACATGAACACCCCGATCTACCGGAGCGGGAAGGCGCGGGCGGGTGCGACGGGCCGGGAGGATACCCTGATGGTCGCCGTGTCACGCCTCTTCCTGGACAATTTCCGGAACCTCCAGGTATCCTGGGTAAAAGAGGGAGTCAAGATGGCGCAGATGGGGTTGCTGTCCGGTGCAAACGACCTTGGCGGTACCGTATATGAGGAGAGCATCTCCAAGGGCGCCGGCGCCACCAATACCGATTATCTCGATCCGGCGGAGATGCAGCGGATCGCAGAGGACATCGGCAGGCCTCTCCGGAGGCGTACAACACTGTACGATATCCTGTGACAGGCCGGAAATCTTTCCCAATACCGGAAATGAGAAAAAAGATCAGTCGTGGTTGGGCCTGAGAAGGCGGACGATCTTGTCGCCGATCTTCTGTGCCCGTGCAACTGCCTGCGTGTCGTTGAGCACCTCGCCCTCCTCATATCCCTTCCCCTTCACGGACCCGAGCGATGCAAACTCGTGGGCACTCAAAAAGCCTTCCAGCGTCTGGATCGTTCGGTTTGCGCCGCTCTGGGCATTGACGGCGACTGCGATACCTTTTCTCCCTGCCAGTTTGCGGTCATGGTACAGGGAATAGGTGCGGTCGATGAAATTTTTGAGGTGCCCGCAGACATCGTAGTAATACGTGGGTGAGCCGATCACGAGCACCTCGCAGTCGAGCACCTTCTGCGCCACACCATCCCAGTCATCGTTCTCGATGCTGCACCATTTCTGGTCTTTGCATTTTTCGCACCCAAGACATGGGAGGATCCGTTTGCCGGCAAGGGAGACAAATTCGGTCTCCACACCGGCATCTTCGCATCGTTTGAGGATGATCTTGATGAGCTGTGCCGTGTTGCCGTCTTTCCGCATGCTTCCGGAGAGGCCGAGAACCTTCATATGTTACCCTTCACCTTTGGGATAATCAGTGTTTTGATGACAGGGAGTAAGCCCGAGCCGGGCAAACGCGGCCATAACCTCGTCCCCCGGGTCGTGGTTCCGGTACAGGAGGTGTGAACGGCAGGAGCAGTCGCTGCAGCCGAAGTGCGGGACATCCCTGCCCCCGATATTGGCGGCAAGCCGGCATTCGAGGCGCTCCGGTGTGGCGGCACTGACCGCATATGCAAGGGTAAACCGGGTGTCGGTCAGGAGGTAGTCCACGTGCCATTTCGGCTGCCGGTCCTTCGTGCGGGCGAGCCGCAGGTGACGGGTGAGCCGGGTAAGGCCGCCGGGCCCCAGCGCAGAACCGATATACAGGTGCCAGCCTTTGGCAAACCGCAGTTCCCCCAGCGCCCCGACCCGGACGGTACATGCGGGATTGCTGAATACGAGGCAATAGCATCCTTTATCCATAACCGCTCTTTAACAGCTGCCGAGCGGCAGCGATATGGCGCCCCCCGCCGCTGTCAACCGGCTCGCCGTGGCCCGGGTACAGTCCTTCGACATCGAGCTGGCAGAGCCGCTCAAGGGATTGGCCGAGGTCCTGCCGGCTCCCGCCGGGGAAATCATAGCGGCCAAACGCGCCGTCGGTAAAGACGGTGTCGCCACTGATCAGCGCCCGTTCGCTCCCTGAATACAGGCAGATGCTCCCCGGCGTATGGCCCGGAGTGTGGATCACCAGAAGCCCGCCGATGGTATCGCCGCTGGAGAGGACGATGTCGGGAACGATCCCGGGCGAACGGGCGCCAAAGTGCATCGAGAGGCTTCGTGTGTCGTCAACCAGCCCGGGAGCGTCATTTTTGTGGATCGCGATCTTCGCCCGGCACATATGCGCGATCTCCCGCAGGTGGGCAGTGTGGTCGAAATGGCAGTGCGTGAGGACGATTGTCCTGATCCTGTCCCTGAACGGGGCGACGGCCATGGGCATCACGCCGGCATCCACCAGAATATCGTCGAAAATATAGGAGTTGGCGATGAGGTCGCCACCGTTGATCCACCTGACCGGCATGCACAATAATAAGGATTCCCGGCAGATGTTTCTTATGGATGCGCTTATCCGCAGGTGCTCCCGTTCCGTCCCACGGGACGTGGCGGCAGTCGCCAGGGCAGAGGGTATGGATCCCGAACGGTTCGCCCGGGCTGTCGCCCACGGTCAGATTGTAATCCCGGCCAACCCGAAACGGAAGCACCGGCCCTGTGCGATCGGCGAAGGGTGCCGGGTCAAGGTGAACGTCAACATCGGCACATCAGGTACCTGCTGCGATCCGGCGTTGGAGGTGAAGAAGGCCAAGGCCGCTCTTGCCAACGGTGCCGACGCGCTGATGGATCTCTCCACCGGCGGCGATCTTGTGGCCATCCGCAAGAAGATCCTCGCCTTTGACACGACCGTCGGCACCGTCCCGGTCTACGAGGCCGTGCGGCGGGCGAGAAATGCGGCTGATGTCGACGCCGATCTCCTTTTCCGGGTCATCCGGGAGCACTGCCGGCAGGGCGTGGACTTCCTCACGCTCCACTGCGGGGTGAACCGGCAGGCGCTCGCGGCGCTGGAGGCCGATCCCCGGCTCATGGGCGTGGTCTCGCGGGGGGGCGTCTTTCACTGCGCGATGATGGTGCACCGGGAGGAGGAGAACCCCCTCTACGCGGAGTTCGGGTACCTGCTGGAGATCCTTGCCGAGCACGACGTCACCATCAGCCTCGGCGACGGGATGCGCCCGGGCTGCCTGCAGGACGCGGAAAAACTCGCAAAGACCGTGGAGTACGTGACGCTCGGCACCCTCGCACAGCAGGCGCTTGAGGCCGGCGTCCAGCGGATGATCGAAGGTCCCGGCCACATGCCGCTCGACCAGGTCGGCTATAACGTCAGGACCATCAAGGAGGTCACCGGTCATGCGCCCCTCTACCTGCTCGGCCCCATCGTAACCGACATCGCGCCCGGCTATGACCATATGGTCTCGGCGATCGGGGGTGCAGTTGCCTGCATGCATGGTGCGGACTTTCTCTGCATGGTCTCGCCAAGCGAACACCTCGCCCTCCCGCTCGTTGAAGATATTGTCGAGGGTACACGGGTGGCAAAGATCGCGGCGCACGTGGGGGACACGGTCCGGCGCCCGGAGGGGTACCGGGCGGAACGGGAGATCCGGATGGCCGAGGCCCGGCGGGATCTCGACTGGGAGGCCCAGTTCCAGCTTGCGCTGTTTGGCGACGTGGCAAAGAAGATCCACGCCCGCGATGGTGAGCTGGAGACCTGCTCGATGTGCGGCGACCTCTGTGCGGTAAAGATGGTACACGAGCTGTTCGGCGGGAAGAAAGGGAACGGGAAGAAGAAGGGGACGGGGAAAAGAAACCATCGATCCTGATCCCACTCCCCCCTCCCATCTCTGCCGGAGATCTGTTGTATTGGACGGCGGGATTGCCGAACTTTAGAAAAACCGGGCGCTGCACATGAACAAAGAATGCCGTCACGGTATCCTATAATGAAATGAATTCTCTGTGGGTCGTGCCATAACATTGGTGTACGGCAGGGTACACCTCCAGTAACCGGAAAATAACCAAGGACTCTTTATACCGCATATCCTATTCTTGACTGCATGAAGACCGGACTGACGTCTCTCTTTTGCGTTATTCTGATTTTCACCATAATCGTATGCGGGTGTTCCGCGCCTCTCGCGCAGAAAGAACTCCCCCCTCCTACAAACCGTGCCCCAACGAGTATTACAACGACCATCACGACAAGTACCGGAACGACGGGTATTCCGGTAGGAAGAGGACAATTTGTCTTCAACGATTCGCTCGGAAATGCTGACCGTCCGATAACAGTCTATACGTACCGCCCGGTTTCATGGAATCAGTCAGGGCCGATACTGATCGTCATGCCCGGAGCGGATCGCGGCGGTTTTTCCCCCCGGGAAACCTGGATCCCCTACGCTGAAGAGTATTCCAGTCTCCTGATTGTTCCGGAATTCTCCCAGCAATATTATCCCGGGGACTTATGGTACCCTCTCGGGAATACATATAATTCCGCGAACTGGCAGCCGAAAGCGAACTGGACCTTCATGGCAATCGAGCACCTTTTCGATCACGTCCGCGAAAAGAGCGGTGCCACACGGGACACGTATCTTCTCGACGGACACAGCGCAGGTGCCCAGTTTGTCCACCGGATGGTGACGTTCCTTCCCGAAGCCAGGTACAGCCGCGCCGTGGCGGCGAATGCAGGAGTGTACGTGATGCCAAACTACACGATCCCGTACGCGATGGGCCTGAAAGACTCGCGGCTCCCTGAGAGCAGCCTTCCGGAAGTGTTTGCCCGGAAACTGATCATTATGTCCGGTGGAAGCGATACAAACCCGAACGACCCAAGCCTTGCGAATTCGCCCTCGGCAGAAGCGCAGGGCAGTACCCGGTTCGAGCGGGCAAAGACGTATTTTGCCACCGCACAGGCAGAAGCAGCGAGCCTGGGTGTCCCGCTGAACTGGGAGTACCACGTGGTGCCGGGGGTCGGGCATGACGAGGCAGGAATGGCGGGGCCATCCGCAGAGTTGCTCTTCAACGAAACGTGATGCGCGCCCCTCCAACTCTCCACGCTCTCGTTTTTCCATGGAATTCGCAGAGAAACAACTGCCTTTCACACATTTTCAGAAAAGGGAGTCACCTGCCATTGTATGGTGAAGGGGATTAACTCGTTTAAAAATAAAAGTGAGGGGAATTAAACCGTTGAATACCTCCTTTTCTCTCTGAGTACCGCACCGTTTTTTACATCCTTGCGGCAACCAATTTGTGCAAAGTACCGGACGAAAGAGCCGGGTTCCGGCATGCGCTGCCTTGCGATATAACAAAGAAGATCCGTACCCATGAAGGGGAGCCGGGTTCAGCGGTAGAAGTATTCCCAGATCGCAAACCCGATCTCGATCCCGATCAGGATGATCACCACCCACTCAAGGAAGTTGGAGTGCTGGATCCGCACCTCGTCAGAGAGCATGGAATACGTCTCCCGGATCACTTCGATCTTCCGGTTGACGCTCTCGCTCCACTGCCCGCTCCGGAGCACCCGGAGTTCGGCCGCGTAGACCCGGGCATAGTACACGTCTTCGGTGACCTTGATCAGGTTGTCGACTTTTTCGATTGTCTCGGAGATCCCTGCCTGTGTCTCCATCAGCCGTGTCATGATCGCGTGGTACCTCCGCATCCGGCTGTACTGCGAGAGCCGTTCTGCTCCCTCGATATCGTCGTACATCCGCTCCATCTGCCGGGTAAGTTCCTGGTCATAATACCGGAGCTCGAGGACCTGGACGTTGGCAAATTCGATCAGGTCGATGATGTCGGCCGGGTACTCGGGATTGCAGAGATATGCAACATCCCACGAGAGGATCGCAAGGTCATCCGGGGTATAACTGAGCGTCGTTGCAAGGATCTCCTGCCGCAGGGACTGGGCGATCACGGTGCGTTCGCCGAGGATGAGGGGGACGGGATCGAATGCGTCGTCCCGCCGGTCGGAGATATAGATGGTGTAGTCCTCGAAGAAATCGGGGTTGATCGCAAAGCCCCGGATATGGGGGCGTACCAGCGTCGCCAGTGTCATGAGGTACTGCACGAAATACTCCGCGAGGCCCTCTTGGTGAGGGAAGAGGAATGCAAGGTTTTCAAGTTCTTTGGTATCGGCATTCGGATCCTCGCAGGTAAAACAAAGGCTGATGACACCGACATCGTATATCCGTGCGACAGCAGAGAAGTCGGCGGGCCTTCCGTCACGCTCGACCCGGAACGGCTGCATCCGGATCATGAGCGGCGGGTCCTCCATGATGATCGATTTCGGGCTGACCCGGACAAACCCCGCACGGGCGGTGGCGTAACTGGTGGTCAAAAGCCGCTCCAGCTCGGTGAGATCGACTTCCCTGCCGATATCGTACATCCGGAAGAACTTGGCGGAGATCATGCACTCCTCACCTGCCGGACCATCCCGGCAGCGTACGTGTAATCAGAACGGATATAATCCTACATAGGTTTTACGGCCATATGCAGTTTGCCACAGGCCGGTGGGAGATTCAGGGACTCTCCGACTGCAACGAGCAGGAGAGATTGGGTGGGGGAATAAAAACAGTTACCTGATGAGGTTCGTACCCGAACCATGAAAATCATGCATATGACCATCTTTTGCAATTGCTCCCCGCATCAGGGCCTCTCCGAGGCACGGCGGCACAGATCTCCCATTCCCGGAACGCCGCTCTCCCTTATCGACCGCAACCATGAAATTCCCGCACCAGCCTCAGGTACATACCCTATGGCTCAGGATATCGACGCACAAATCCGATCTCTTGCGGTCTCCCTTGGCGCAGACTACTTCGGCATTGCGGATCTCGACCCGGCCCGCGACTTCATCCATGCACAGGGAGGGGAGATGGTCAGCAGGTACCCGTATGGGGTTGCGATCGGCATGGCACTGCAGGACAGTCTCGTTGACCTCCTGCCGGAAAAAGACCCGGCAGGCGTAATCCTGTACCGGCACAACAGCTACGATGTGGTGAACCTTGTCCTCGACCAGATCGCGCTCCGGGTCGCAAACATGCTCCAGCGGGAGGGGTACGGGGCATTTCCCGTCCCGGCCGCGAAACGGACAGACGACGAACACATCTGCGGCGTGTTCTCCCAGAAATGTGCGGCGCACCTCGCGGGGCTTGGCTGGATCGGGAAGAGCTGCCTGCTCGTGACCCCCGATCACGGCCCGAGGGTCCGGTGGGTCACGGTACTGACCGATGCCCCCCTCGTACCGACCGGCCCGCCCATGGAGCAACGGTGCGGAAAATGTACAGCATGCGTCGACATCTGCCCGCAGCATGCATTTACCGGACGGCCGTTTGCCGCTGACGAACCCCGGGAGGCCCGGTTCGATGCCACCGCCTGCGACCGCTATTTCAGGGATCTGGAAAAAGAACGGGGCGTTGCCGTCTGCGGGTTATGCCTGTTCATATGTCCGTACGGCCGGAAGACAAGGTCGCAGTCCGGGAAATAAGAGCAGAATCCGGGGCTTTAAAAAAAGATTTACTCTTTTGCCAGTCTGAGGATCCTGACCGCCAGCCACGCGGCGTTCTCGCTGTTGTCCACGCCGACGCAGGCAACCGGCACACCCTTAGGCATCTGTACGATGGAGAGGAGGGCGTCCATACCGTTCAGCGTCCCGCTGACCGGCACACCGATTACGGGTTTGTCGGTCTTCGAGGCGATCACGCCCGGAAGCGCCGCGGAGAGCCCGGCGATGGCGATATAGACTTTGCAGGGACTGCCGCGGATATATTCGTCGAGCTTGTCCGGTTCCCGGTGGGCGGATATCACCTGGTAGTCATACGGGATCCGGTGTACTTCGAGGATCTTCTTTGCCTTGTCTGCAATCGCGGCGTCAGATGCCGAGCCGCAGATGATCGCTACGTCTGCCATAACCGTATCCAAACTTATATCGTGTCTATATAAATATACTATGGGCAGATCGCCATGGAAAAAGAACCACTCCTGATGCTGCCGGGCCCGGTGCCGATGCCGGAACGGGTCAGGTACGCGATGATGCGTCAGGCAATCAACCACCGCAGCGCCGAGTTCGGTGCCGTTTATGCCGACTGCGTGCGGGTGCTGAAGACCGCCTTTGGGACTGCAAACGACCTCTTTGTGATCAGCGGATCCGGGACCGCCGGCATGGAAGCCGCGGTGGCTAATGTCGGACGGGACAGGGAAATCGCCTGCCTCGTGAACGGGAAGTTTGGCGAGCGGCTCTACAAGATCAGCCAGCGCTACGGCAAGGCGCACGAGATCGCATCGGAGTGGGGAACGCCGCTCAACCTTGAAGCCCTCGAGCGGCAGCTCGAACAGGGTGCACAGGTCGTCACGCTCGTGCATAACGAGACCTCTGCCGGTATCAAGAACCCGGCGCAGGAGGTGGGCCGGCTCGCCCGGAAGTACGACGCCCTCTTTATCATGGACGGGATCACCTCGATCGGTGGGGATGAGGTCGATGTTGACGCGTGGGGAGTGGATATCGCTATCGTGGGTTCCCAGAAGTGCCTTGCCGCCCCGGCCGGGCTTGCCGCTGTCTCGGTGAGCGGCCGGGCATGGGAGCGGCTCACGAAGAACCCACCGTTCTACCTCGACCTTGCCGCTTACCGGAAGAGCGCTGCCGGAAAACCGATGGAGACCCCATACACGCCGGCAGTACCGCTCTTCTTTGCACTCCGGGAGGCATGCCTCCTTGTCGAGGAGGAAGGTCTGGCGAACCGGATCGCCCGCCACCGGAAGATGGCACAGGCGGTACGGGCAGCGGCACAGGCATGGGGCCTCGCCCTCTTCCCGAAGATCGATGCGAGGCATGAGTATTCGACGACGGCCACTGCCATCTCGTACCCGGCCGGCATCAAGGACGACGAGATGCGGGGGATCATTAAGAAGATGGGGATCATCATCGCGGGTGGACAGGACCACCTGAAGGGGAAGATCTTCCGGATCGGGAGCATGGGTGCGATCGGTGCGCCGGAGATCCTTGCGACGCTTGCGGCGACCCAGCATGCCCTGCATAAACTGGGATACAAGGTGAAGGGTGACGGCGTGGAGGCCGCGGCCGGGGTGCTCGGATGAGGGTGGGAATCGCTGACACCACCTTCGCACGCGTGAACATGGGAGCGATCGCCATCGACGAGCTCAAAAAGCACGCGAGCGTGGCGATCGAGCGGGTGACCGTGCCGGGCATCAAGGATCTGCCGGTTGCCTGCAAGAAGCTGATCGAGGAGCGCAGGTGCGAGATCGTGATGGCGCTCGGGATGCCCGGCAGCCAGGAGAAGGACCGGGTCTGCGCCCACGAGGCCTCGCAGGGCCTCATCATGTGCCAGCTGATGACGAACACGCATATTGTCGAGGTCTTCGTCCACGAGGACGAGGCAAAGGACGACCGGGAACTCGCGTGGCTCGCGGAGCAGCGGACCCGCGAACACGCGGAAAACGCGGTAAAACTGGTCCTGTACCCGAAGGATCTGGAAAAAGAGGCCGGTACCGGGCAGCGCCAGGGCTTTCCCGACGCGGGTCCGGCACGCCGCTGACAGGGATTTGAGCAGAAACGATTAATCAGGATTGATTCACAAGAGCTGATCATTATGTGCGATAAACCGGTAAAACTTGGGTTCGTGGTCGCGGAGTTCAACCGTGACATCACCTACATGATGGAGATCGAGGGCCGGGAGCACGCCGCGTTCCTCGGTGCCGAAGTGACTGACTGCATCTACGTGCCGGGGGCATACGACATGCCGCTCGCGATAAAAAAGATGCTTGCCGCCGGAAAGGTGGACGCCGTTGTCACGATCGGGTGCGTGATCGAGGGCTCGACCCAGCATGACGAGATCGTCGTCCAGCACGCGGCACGGAAGATCATCGACCTCTCGCTTGAGTTCGGGAAGCCCGTGACGCTCGGCATCTCCGGGCCCGGCATGTCTAGGCTCGAGGCGAACGAGCGGATCGATTACGCGAAGCGGGCAGTCGAGTCTGCCGTGAAACTCGTCAAGCGATTAGGATGAGGCCGCTCTCGGAAAAAGTGGCGGCGATCGCCCCCTCCGCGACTATCGAGATCTCCAATAAAGCGAAGAAGATGGAGCGGGGGGGGATCGATGTGATCAGCCTCTCCATTGGCGAGCCGGACTTCGACACCCCGCAGCACATCAAGGATGCCTGCATCAGCGCGCTGGAGCGGGGCGAGACGCACTATGCGCCCAGCAACGGTATCCCCGAGCTCCTTTCGGCGATCAGTGAGAAGATCACTGGGGAGAACGGGTTCTCCTGTAAGCCCGAACAGGTGATCGTCACCTGCGGGGCAAAGGACGCGATCTACGAGGCGATGGAGGCGGTCGTCAATCCCGGCGACGAGGTGATCCTCCTCACCCCGGCATGGGTCTCGTACGAACCCTGCGTCCAGATGGCCGGCGGGAAAGTGGTCAAGCATCAGGTCAACCAGACAACCTTCCAGCTCGACGATTCGCTCGCGGAACGGATAACGGCAAAGACCAAGATGATCGTGGTCAATTCGCCATCGAACCCGTCAGGGGCGGTCTTCGACCGGGCCTCCCTGCAGCTCGTGACCGATCTCTGCCAGGACCGTGATATCTACGCGATGTCGGACGAGATCTACGAGAAGCTGGTGTACGGGAAGGAGCACATCTCGCTCGCCTCCATCGGCGACATGGCAGAGCGGACCATCACCATCAACGGTTTCTCGAAGGCCTACGCGATGACCGGCTGGCGGCTCGGCTATGCGGTCGCCCCCGTCCCGATCATCCGCGGGATGTCCAAGGTGCAGCAACACTCGGTCTCGCAGGCCCCGACGTTCCCGATGTGGGGAGCTGTTGCTGCGCTGAAAGGCAACCAGAGATGCGTCGAAGATATGCGGCAGGAGTTCGACCGGAGGCGGAAGTACATCATTGCCGAGCTGAACCGGATGGGGTACCCCACGGCCCCGGCCGATGGCGCATTCTACGCATTCATCAAAGTCAGAGGCGACGATATGGCGGTCTCAACCCGCTGGCTCGAAGAGGCACATGTGGCGGTGACACCGGGCAGCGCTTTTGATGCGCCGGGATGGATCCGGTTGTCGTATGCCACTTCCATGGAGAAGCTGAAGGAAGCGATGGGAAGGATCCGGAAGGTTGGCGGGAAATAAATCATCCACTTTTCATTGGAGCAATACGAAAAATTTAATCAATTTGCCGGCATTGGTCCTGCATGACCAACTGGCAGGCAAGAGAGGATATAATTTTTACATGCCCGGACTGTGGACATGAGCAGAGGGAGATGACCGAAACCTGCCAGAACTGCGGCAGGCGGCGCCTTCCTATTCAGACATCTAACCAGCAGCTCTATCATTTTCGTTTCTGGCTGAATCGCGGTATGAGACGAGAGGAGTATTTGATATATCTCACCGATTCGCAGTTTAAAAAATTATCAAAGAACGATGCACAGAATGTTTATGAAAGCCTCTATTTGCAACTCTGGGATCAGGTTGTGGACTCCTATAATGATCTAGGGTGTGACTTTGATGCGATGATGTTTAAAGCGGAGGCATATGGAAGTAAAAATGATATTTAAATTCAAATTTTAATTCGCCCCCTCAGATTTTGGGCATTTGGATAAAGCATTTATATCTTAATTATATATTCGTGATATAAATGAGCAATAAAAAACCAAAACGAGTCCTTGTCACTTTCACTCCAGAACAATGGAGTATTTTGGAATCGCTCAAAGGCCAGATTGGGAGATCAGATGCAGATGTTGTAAGAAACATCATAGTTACATGGCTAATCGATAAAAAATTACTAGCGCGACAGAATCATCCCGCATCGGAAACGAGGGTGTGATTCTTTTGTCGACTTCGATATTAGAAGCCAATAATGAATCAATTGCAATTCTAAATGGAGTTCATCCAAAAAATAAATTAAACAATTTAACCAGTAAAGAATGGATTCAGCTTTCAAAATCATTCTGGTTCCAAAAAGGATTGGGTAATTCTAATGCACAAACTGAGATTGAAAAATTGCATCCGGCACCATTTTCTTACCAAGATATCATTAAGCTTATAAATTTTTTTACGAAACCAAAGATGACAATTTTAGATCCCTTTTGCGGTGTTGGCTCTACGTTGAAGGCAGCGGCATTATCTGGAAGAAATGCGATTGGAATTGAAATATCAACAAAATGGGCAAGATTGGGAAAGGAGAGATTAATCGATGAGATATCAAAGGATGTAAGAGAGAATTTAAATTTAAAGATATATCGCGAAGATTGTCTTAAAAGACTTCCAAAAATTAAGGAAGAGAGCATTGATTTTATTGTTACCAGTCCGCCGTATTGGGGGATTTTAAATAAAAACCCGGATCATAAGGTTATAAGTCAAAGACTGAATAAGGGATTATCAACAAAATATTCCAATAGCGAAAATGATTTGGGAAATATCAAAGATTATGGCACATTTTTATTGAAAATTAAGGAAGTATCTGATCTATGTTATCGTGTTCTGAAAAAGAAAAAATATTTTGCCTTGATTGTTGGTGATTTTTATCACCAATCAAAATTCTATCCTTTTCATATGGATACCATAAAGATTTTTCAAGACGGTGGATATTGTCTTCGTGGATTAACAATTCTCGCCCAAAATAACAAGTTACTTTACCCTTATGGCTATCCCTATGCATATGTTCAAAATATTCACCATCAGTATATCGAAATTTTTCAAAAATAAATTAAATACTTTCAATTGGCAAAATCAATACCGATATAGCCTTTGTCACTCTTTGCAGTTCAGGTGAGGCTTTTGGATCGATGTCCACCGAATTTTTATCATTTGTATTCTCAACATTATCGACTTTAATTTTTCGTCTTTTATCTACTTCCCGTAAAAGAAGGTAATAGGCGATAGTCGCAACATACCTATCTTTGGAAATATCAATTTTTATATCATCTATTTTTTTTAAAGCGGCCTCTAAATGAGAATTTTCAGTACTGACAAGAATAGCTGATTCTTTATCTTTAGCAGAGAGAAAAATTTCTCCTACAGAATTTTCGTCATAGTTTCTGCTCTTCCATATTGGATCGAGATGATTAATCGTAATAATATTGGGTTCCCGTATTTTTACATCTTGTTTAATTTTTTTCTTCTTTTGCGGTTCTACACAAATGACATTTCGCTCTACAGTTAAAGATGTATTAGCTCCTGTTTCCAATTCAAACTTGATAAGCTCCTTTGTCCCAATTCTCGTAGTTGTTGGACAATAAATATAAAATGAAAATTTTCCATTTCGTAGTTGTGAATGACTTTTCTCTTTGAGGATATTCTTACTGGCAGAAAATTTTAATCTGGAAAAATGATCAGCATCTAAATATGAATCGATAGCATCAGTCTCTAATCTGATTAATGTCGTTCCACCTTTTTCGATACGGATTGGATCTTTTTTATTAGTAATTGTAATATAGGAAGGAACCATCTTTAATTCGGGAATTTCAAGTTCCTTTAATGTAATATCATCAGAAATATCATTTTCAGGCTCTTTTTCATCCGGGTGTTTCTCAGGCTTTTCCTTGTTTTCTTTTTCTGCTTTGGTTGTATCTTCGCTTGGTTTAAATAAAAAATCGCTTAATTCTTTATTTTGAACAATATATTGTCCAACTAATCTTCTGATCTTTGTTGTTTCTTGAACTGTCGATGCCCTTATAATTTGATCCATTTGATCTTTTTCAAAGGCTATAATATTTCTGTCATCTTTCAAATGCTTGGTAACTTCTTCAAATAATTTTTCTTTCATTCCCCCTTCCACTAATCTTTCACGAGTTGAAGAGGTAAGATCTTTTTTTGCCATATTTGAAAGATTATCGCAATCTACTTGCACGATAATATGATCGTAAGAATATCCCAATCCAACGTTATCTCGTAAAAAAGTCGTCGTTTCGATACCATGGCGCTGTCCGTTAAGTGTTATGAATACAGCATTATTTCCTGAAACAAATCCTTTTTTTCTATCTCGCCAGTTGATTTTCTCACCAGGTTCAGCTATGGGAATCAAACACCAGTAATTAATTTTGATTTTTCCATCTTTACCAAGATTTACGTCATATTCATTTTTCATGGAAATTGTAACGTTCTCTCCTCTCCCGCCATGCCATAATCTCGGAGCTAATCCGGCTAATGACCTATTATCATTCTCGTATTGTTTTCTCCCCTCGTAAATTCTGATTGGAAGAATCGGATCGAACAATGATTGGCTTATATAGCTCCATGCTGTATTTGCCGCTTGCAAAACATTACTGGTACCTCTCGAAAGACCATACGAAATTAGTCGTATTATCGTACCATGTTCAAATGCAATTGGCATTTTATTTTGATTGAAAGTAAGAATTTTTTTTGTATTTTTAGCCACACAATATTGATAAGATCCCGTTTTCCACATTTGATCTTCTGTAGATGGATCCCAATAGCGAACAATACTCCATCCAATTTCATCTTTTTGATCATCACGTAGCAATTTTGGATGTTTCCTTGAAATGACAATTCCATAGCCATTTTTACAATATCTAAACGAAGTTTGCCCTCCTTGACCAAATGCTCCAATTAGATAAAATTTTGAGACCTTATTCTCTTCATTTAAACTAAGTAATGTTGAAGGAAAATCAGTTGGGTGCTGACCGATTCCTCTATCAATTATTTCTATTGTAGGTCTTTTTGCTTCATCACCATCTAAAAATTTTAATTTTATATTGGAAGCTAAAGATCCAATCTGGCCCTCTGCATATCGAAGATTCCCCTCCTTAATTCCATAGATCTTCTCAATTGCATTTCGCGGATTTTTTATTTGTTTATATTCTGGGTTCAATTCAACATTCAATTCAATCATTGCATCAATTGCGTTTGTTATTCTTTCAGTAATTCCATCGTACGGTTCAGAACCTATTTGAATAGGTCCAGAATTTGAAATTTTACCCCCAAGCGGAACCCATTCAATTTCATTTTTAATATTCGATATTATTTCATCAATGTCTGAAGATGTATTTGCCTTTAACAACATTGGGAAAATTCTCTCTTCGATCATGTGATGCCCACCGCCTTCTTACCAAATTCTGTCACAACGTATTTTGCATTTAATCCGATTTTTTTACGGGAGATAAATCCCAAATCATACATTCTTGCAAGTATTCCGGTCCGATATGTGTTCACCATCTTGTCGGTCCACTTTTTTGGGTCCAATGTCGCCATTTTAGCGTTCAAGGATTCTGGAGTATTGAGGCCGTTCTCTATCCATTGAATAAGGGTCTTCATCCCCTGCCATTCCATGGGGATGTTTATTTTAAGGTGTTCAATCAGGAATTGTCGTTCTTCCTGGCTGAACAAAGATGGGGAGAGGGGATTTTCATCGAGAATGGGATTTTTCAATTGTGTAAATGCCAATCCTTGGGGTGACAATGCGATTTGGTTGTTCTCAATGACAACAAATCCAAGTTCGGGTAATGCTCCGACCGGGTTACCTTGAGAATCTGAATATCCAATAAAATGGTGAATGAATCGGGACCTGGACTTTTCTTCATTATCAGGAAGGCCGGCAGAAAACATCTCACCCCATTTCCTTTCTGCCTTGTCATCACTCTCTTGTAATATTTCTTTTATCTTTGCAGCTTCTTTTGCGCAGTTGTTCTGAAACTCAACAAGTTTTACAGGATTTCCATCGTTCTTTACTTGTGTCAATGCAAGGCAGCGGAGAGCGAATTTTATTGTAAAAAATTTATTGTATTGCCCCCAGATGTAGTAATTCTTGATAGAGTTCTTTAACGGAACCGTTTTGATTTTGTCATAATTAATGGAGTTATTCAGGATCTCAACTGGAGTTCTTTCTTCTTGTAATTCCTTCTTTAAAGGCTCTGACCTCTTCTCTTTGACCGGGGTTATTTGTCTTTTTTTATCAATATCTATGAAGTCAATTTGCTCGCCCTTTTCAAGTTCTATTTGATTCTCAATAGCTGCAAGAATGAAATTGGAAACGGAAGAACCCCTATTAACTTCCTTGATTCTTTTGAATAACTCCTCGTTTATATCCACTAGGATCTTCATAATTATTCATATTGTCGGGACCAATATAAATAACTTTCTCGCAATCTCAAATAACCCTAGGGGTTACAATAGAAATCTTTGGTCCGCAAATAATAACCTTAAGGAATCTGCGATTCGTTGAGAGGGTTACTTTTACGAACCCATAGAAATCTGGCTGAATGTTACAACCTCCCCACCATAAGAGAACCAAAGAGGGGGGTCACCCCTCAGACCCCCCTCCCCCCCTCAGAAAAATTCCGGAGCAAGGGGGGTATCATGGGGGTGGGGGGGTCTCATCCGGCCCTTCGCATGTTTTGTCCCAAAGTGACCCCCTCCTCATTTTTTGTACGTATGGCAAAACTGGGTTCCGTCATAAACTCCACACGAAGCACCGGATGGTCACATGCGGAGGGGGGTCTCATGCCGGCAAAGACAGAGTACGGTGGGGGTACCACCCCCCTCCCCTTTGGAAAAAAATCCGGGGTATGGGGGGTGGCACGGGTGGGGGGAGGTCTCAGGTGAGACCCCTTTCAGACACCAGGTTCCGGAGGGTGCTAACGACGTGAAATGTGCGAATCGGGATGGATGAATCGGACGGGTTGAAGGAGATGAGGGGGGAGGGGGTCTCATTTCCACAAAGGGTGAGGGGGGTTGGTAGGTGACCCCCCTCCGGCACAACCCCCAAAAAGGCCCTTTCCTTCATTTTCAGGTGCTGAAGTGCCGATCCAAAAAGGGGGGCCCTTAAAACGCTGCTATATTGCAGGGCTGGATCTCCTTTAAATCTGGTCTTTTTGCAAACGAGCCGATATCTGAAGACTTTTCCGTGGGCGTGGACATCATTTCCTGTGGAACCTGAAAACGGGATCGCCGGAATGGCAAAAGGAGCCCTGTACGGGCCCGGAATAGCCGAAGTCCATGAGACCCCAAACACTCTTCAAATGCTCGTCTGTGACCTCCTGCTATGATACATTGAACGTTGCATTACCGTAGATGTCTTTCTCGGTAAAATCCTCATTCACCGTGGAAACATGGACAATCATCTCTGTTTTTGCTGCGAGGGTTGTGTCGGCTGCAAAAGACCAGGTGTTGGTATCCCCTGAACCTTGTGCGGCTATTGCAGTGGTCCCGATATTGTACCACTGGCCGTCACAGGGATCATGGGTGATGGTGGCCGGCCGTCGCGATCGGTCCTCGAGATATAACGGCCAGATCGTGCAGGACAGGAGCGTGCCCTCAACAAGGTTTGTCGTGCCGGAGATGCGAAAGATTGCGCCTCTCTGCCGGTCACCGATGGGGTCGATGGTGATGTACGGGGCGCCGCTCCCGCTGATGGTCGCCCCCTTGGAGTTCTGGTAATACAAGATGGATGCCGGGACGGAAGATGCACCGTTCAGCATGAAGTGCACCGACCCGTTCACGTCTCCCGCATCATTTGACACCAGATAATGGTAACTTCCCGGACCCATCGATGACGTTGAATCGAGCGCGAATGTCCAGCGGGTTGTCCCGTTTGCGTCAGGACAGGCAACCGTATTTGCAATCATCGTTGTCTCCCCGTTGCTCTCGTTCACCTCCTTCAGGTTCACTGACGTGCGTGGGGGCAGGTTCGTGGTGCCGGAGATGATGATCAGGTCGCCCGTGTTCATGTCACCAATTGGATCGATGGTGATGAATGATGTACCGGTACCAATCGATGGCGTCTGGTTTATTGCATTATCCGATGTGTGGGCTTCAGACTGTATTTCTCCTTTCACGTTCATTTTTGCTGTAGCATTGTTATTATTTCTTAAAATTCCGGTCTTTTGCAGGCCGGCAGAATTACCAGCCAGTAACTCTGGGCTAAATGCAAACGCAATAATAAAAAAGATGATTACCGCGAGAACGATGAGTCCGATACTGAAATTTTGCTTCGAGACCATGGTCTACTGTGCTCCAGTGTTCCGTTGCAGACAGGCAATATAGAGTGAATTGTGGTGCGATGGAGATATCTCCCTTTTGGAGCTGGGAAATTCCTCCAAAATACCCTCAAAATAAGCCCGGAATGGGGAGGCCGGGAGAAGGGGTATGCGCCCCCCTCATCCCAAAAGAGGTTCACGTGCCTTCTGCCGAATCGCTGACAACTCTTCCGTCCCGGAGGTTGATGATCCGGTGGAAGTATTCCCTGTGCCAGTCTTCGTGCGAGACCATTACGATAGTCTGGTGCAGATCCTCATTGATCTCCCGGAAGAGATCGAGCACCATCCGGGAATTCTCGGAATCAAGGTTGGCGCACGGCTCATCAGCAAAGAGGATGTCCGGCCGGTTCACCATGGCACGGGCGATCGAGACGCGTTGCTGCTGGCCGCCGGAGAGTTCCCGGGGCAGGTGGTCCCGCCGGTCGCACAGGCCGATCTTCTGGAGTATCCCGAAGCTGTCCTTTCTGGACTGCTCCTCGGTGCGGTCCTTCCGGAGCATCGCCGGGATGGAGACATTCTCCATGACCGTGAGATCGGGGACGAGTGCGTAATCCTGGAAGACAAACCCGAGCTTGTAGAGCCGGAACATGGTCTTCTGGTAATCGGTCAGGAGGGAGATATCCATCCCGTCGATCACGATCCTGCCGGAGGTGGGAACGTCGAGGAGCCCGAGCATGTGCAGGAGGGTGGTCTTCCCGCTCCCGCTCGCCCCGGTGATCCCGAGAAACTCGCCATGGTCGATGGTGGTGGTAATGCCATCGAGAGCCTTGACTTCGGTATTTCCCATGTGGTAGACCTTCCGCAGATCCGTGATCTCGATCATGGTATCAGGCCCTCATGGCAGTCTGGATATCCTCCCGTGACACCTGGTAGGCGGGCACGTAGCCGGCAATGATGGCAGCGGCGAGAAGGATGAGTGAATTGGTGGCAAGATCCGTCGGTGTCAGGTACAGGGTCGCCGACCATGCAGGGGTCACGACGGGGTGATAAGTCATGTACACGGCAAGCAGCATCGTAAGGGCAATCCCGAGAATAATTCCCAGTCCGGCCAGTATGATCACCTGGAACCCGTAGCTGTGCATGATGACCTCCTTGTCCACCCCGATCGCTTTCAGGATCCCTATCTGCCTGCGGCTGTTGAGGGTCTTGATCGTGATGACGATGAACAGGACGACCGTCGTGATGATGATACTCACAATCAGGGAGATCAGGTTGATGATCGCAAAACTCTGGAACGCCATTCCCATGCTTTTTGTGAGCAGGTCCGAGGTGGTCTGTACCTTCTGGTAAACACCGTACTGTATGAGCTCGTCCTTGATGAACGTATCAGAATACCCGGGTTTCTCCCTGACGGTGATATCACTCGCGTAATCTAGGGGCGTTCCCAGCACCTGTGTCATATCGGTCCACGACACGTAGACGGCGCTGTCTGCCTGGCTCCAGCCGGTGGAATAGATCCCTTTTACCCGGTAATCCCTTGTGTAGCCGTTGGCATACTTGATGGTGATGGGGTCACCGACCCGCACCCCCCCGAGCGAGGGCTGGAACTCGTCCTCTTCCCGGATCGAGGCGTCGCCCGCAACCGGCTTTCCGATGATGACCTCGCCGGTATCGCTGTCACCGAGATAGGTGCCGGCAATCATTTGGGTGTAGAGCGGCGAGACCTCCATCTCGTCTTTCGGCATGATGGCCCGCACAGAGACCCCAAGTACACGCTTGCTGTAGATCAGGGTTGCCGCTTCGGTATAATGAGGGGTGGCCCGTTCCACGCCGGGCATGCCGTTGATGAGGCCGAGCATTGCGGAAAGGTTGGTGATGTACTGGTCACCCGACTTCGGGCTGACAAGCACATTTCCGATCTCGTAGTCCACGAGCTGCTTGGTGATACTCTGCTCGATCCCGTTGAAGAGGGAGGGCAAAAAGATCATGTTGGTGAAGCACATCCCGACGATCAGGACGGTCAGGACTACGCTCGTCCTGCCTCCCCGCTGGAGCGACCGCAGCGCAAGGAGGAACGCGACGTTCAGTTCTTTTTGTCCCATGGGAACTTCCCGTCACCATTGACCTTCGGCAGGTACCAGTACCGGTACACGACAAAACCGATGATGCCAAGGATGATGAGCCCGAGGATGATGGTGCCCGTCATGTCAGCAGGCGGTACCCACAGGTTCATCTGGCGGGTGAGGTTATGGGCCCCCATATCATCCGTGTAGGTGATGGTAAGGTTGTACGGGTAGTTACCCCCCTTCATGCCTTCGAGCTGGAAGAGGGCCGGGGCGTCGTTGCCCGGTGTGATCTTGCCGATGAACGCCTCTTTTGTCCCTTCCGCAGGGAGGTCCACCTTTGCCGCGACCTGCTTGGCATCACCGGTACCGGTATTCTCGACCCGGATCGTAAGTTCGAACGGCATACCCTCGGCAAGCCGTAGCGGATTGGTGTCAACAGAAACAAAGCCCAGCTCTGCCTTCCCTTTCAACACGATATCAATGCCGGTCTCCTGCGTTGACGGTGTCCCGTCGATCTCGCTGTAATCGATGCTCACCGGTATCCGGATCAGGCCGGGCGGGGCATTTTTATCGGAGAGCAGGACAGGATTGATGGTCTCCTGCCCGCCCGCCGGTATGGTCCCGAGATGATAGAGGTCCGCATCCTTCGGTGCGATAGAGCCGGTCACATTCTCGATCTTCAGGACGGCATCGTCAGCAAGGGTCAGCCCGTCATTGGTTATCGTCAGGGTAACCGGTATCTCATCTCCGGGATTCGAATCGGAAGGGACGGTGCTCTCCATAACAAGGATAGCCTGTTTCTGGATGCCGACAGCGGTGTCGACATTGACCGGAACCGGGTACCGGGCACTCGTACCGTCGGCGACATCTATCCAGACTTCCGGGTAATACATGCCGTCCGTTTGTGGCGCCTGGATGGAGAAGGTGATGGGAATGGACTGGCCCGGGCCGATCGCCCCGACCCGTTGGAAGTCGCTGGTCAGTACCGTGATCCCTTTGCCCTCCAAGTGGACATTCTGGACATATACGTTGATGTCGGTGGTCATCTGGTTCGCGTACAGGTCCGACGCAAGCTGTCCGGTTGATTCAGATACCGTGGCACTGTTTGCAGTATTCTTGATCGTGACCGTGATCGTCCCGATATCACCCGGCATCAGAATAGAAGGGTTTACCTTATAATTTGCGACGGTAACCGTTGGTGTATTACCTGTCAGGGTATCAGGGATAGCATGTACCGCAGGGAGGACCAGACCTATCAATATCACTATGGCGAATATAATGGCGATGGAGCCGGACTTCATGGCGATTTTCCGTTGTTTACAATATTATTGTTAATCAGGTATATAGAATAGGAAAGTGAGTTCTGGTGCGGTAACATGACGGGGAGTAAAATGGTATTGTCGCAACCGATGCCCGATGAGGATATAAAACGTCACGACAACGCAGCAGACCCTTCATGTAAAACAATCCTGTACCGGCAATCATTTCCGAAAACGGCATCGACGGCTCCATGGGACCCCCCCTCCGGCAAGATCGCCAAAAAGGCCCTTTCCTTCATTTTCAGGTGCTCAAATGCACGTACAAAAAGAGAGGGCCTTAAAACGCTGCTATAGTGCAGGGCTGGATCTCCATTAAATCGGGCTTTCCTGCAAAAGAGACAGTATCTGGAGACTTTTCCGTGGGCGTGGACATCATTTCCTGTGGAACCCAAAAACAGGATCGTCAAATTGGCAAAAGGATCCCGATACGGGCCCGGAATAGTCCGATTATTTTACCTCCCAAAATACCCTCAAAATAAGCCCGGAATGGGGAGGCCCGGAGAGAGGGTATGCGAGTGACCTCCCTGCCTGCTGGAAAAAAATCCGGGATATATCAGTCAGCGAGAATATTTTTACGGTCCCGCAGACGGAGGTTTGCTGATAATGTCCGGGCCAGTAATGGCGTGACTGCCTGTTGCGGTAACCGGAGATCCTCTGCCACCTCTTTGCAGAGCTCCATCAGATCGGCACGTTGATCGTCAGCAGCGGCAAGAACAGATTCATGAATCCGCTGGAGGTAGAGGAGGCCTTCGTTCATCCGTTGGTAGGCAAGAACACCGGCCTGTGGTTCGTCCCACGCTGAGAGAAGCACCCTGACACCATCTATTTTCTCAAGACGTCGTATCGATCGCACGGATGCAAGCACATCATCATATACCGGAAGCTCTCCCGGTACCGGGACGGCATCACCGGAGAAAAGCACCCCTTCGCTCTCCAGAAACAAAGAGACCGATCCTGGCGAGTGTCCGGGTGTGTGGTGAACAACCAGATCGAGATGGTGTTCTCCGCCAAGTGCAATCACGTCACCGTCTTCCAGCACGCGGCCGGCCTGCACCGGTCCCCCGACCAGTGAATCGAACCCCGGCACCGGCCGTTCTTTCCTTTGCTTGTCCGTATCTTCGATCCATTCCTTCTCATCCGGATAGATTGCCACCTCGCAACCCGTTTCTTTCTGTATTGCATGAGTTGCGCCAATATGGTCAGGGTGCGAATGCGTCTGCACGATAAGGGAAATTTCTGACGGGTCACGCCCGGTTGCTGCAATATATCCGGATATTACCTTTTCACACCCTGCAACACCGGTATCGATAAGCGTAATCGTCCTGCCGCATATCAGGAACACGTTAACAAAACGCTCAAGAAAGATACCCGGGGCAACCGGGATCCTGAACGGGAGCCGGAGCGCATGAACAGACTGAGTAACGAGCATGGGATCTTCTTCTAAGGAATATTGAAAATATGGTTTTAAGAACCCTTTGTCTCGAATTTACTTTGGTATGGTCCGTCACATCAACAGGCGATGTTGAAATTTTTCATCGTAAATCCCTTGTCATCCAACAATTCCATTCCTGATCCCGGAAGAGAATAGTTCCGGGATTTCAGGGAATCCTGATGAAAGATAATTATTTATAATAAAATGTTTATTAATTTCAATTTGGAGCAAAATATCCCTGCCGATGATAGTGCTCCTGATTTCTTCTGCACAACCCCCGTACTGATACTACAGGCAGACGATGGGAGCAAAAAGCGCAGGGATACGACCTGATAAAGGAGAATGTTATGGAGCAAAACCGCGAAGAACTTGTGTCCCGTCTTTCCTACGGAATAGTTCAGGAAGTGGCGCCGGACGAACTGGATCTGTTCGATGACTTCAGGAAAGAATTTCTCAAAAACCCTGATGCCTTTACGGGGAAAAGGGAAGGGAAAGAAGAAGATCACATGCTGGGTTTTGCTATGGGCGGGGCAGAACAATTTATCATCCCCGTGGTTTTGCCGATTGTCTGGAATGTACTCTCCTACGCAGCGAAGACCGGCTTCGAAACGATAGTAAAGAAGGTTGGCGAAAAAGTTGTAGTAACATTGACGGACAAAGACAAACCTCTCTCCCAAGAAAAAATTAAAGACCTGAGGCAATACGCAATTACTGTAGCGAGAAACCTGAACGTAGACGACGACAAGGCGACCATCATCGCTAATTCTCTCATCGGAAGGATGGTGTCGACGTGAAGTTATGACCGGGGAAAACCTCCGCCTTAATCCTTTTGTCTACATCCCTGAGACAGATGTACGTTTTTACCTGCTCGTGTGCGTTGGTATCATTGTGCCGACGCTGTGGGCCGTGATTGTTGGAATGGTTCTTATCGCTGTCGAGGCCCAGCTTGAGATGTCAATTCTTTTACGGTTGTTGATCACGCTGGTGGTTATATTCTTCATTCCTCTCCTCATTCTCTGGCTGTACACCCGGGCCCCGCAGAAGATAATCCGGACCTCGGAGATGGAGGAACTTGACAGTACCAAATTTCAGGACGAAACCACGTGTCTGAAAACACTCCAAAAAAAGTATCTGCCGGAAACGCGGCTGACATGGATGTACCAGCCTAAAACCCTCAGTGTCTCCGCTTTCACGTTCGGCACAAAAAACAATTATTATATCAATCTGAGCAGGGGGATGTTAAAAAAATTCCAGAATGATGTCCATAGTTTCACATCGGTTATCCGACACGAATTCGGACATATTGCAAACCGGGATGTTGAAAAAGCATACCTTGCGAATTCAACCTGGCGCTCTCTCCTTATCACATTGTCTGTCCCGTTTGCGATCTTTCTCCTTTATAATGTATACCTGGTTCTGAGCGCACTTTATTATGGATTTATGTTAGGCTACAGTCCTGGTTACATCCTCTCGGGAATGCCCCTTGGAAAAGAGTTGTTATTGTACGGGGGGATACTTGTTTATTTTCTCATATTCCTCGGGATCATCTATGTATTGCGGAACCAGATCATACGGCTGAGGGAGTTCTATGCGGATCAGAGAGCCCTTGACCGGACCGGCTCTTTAACGGAGATGGTAACTGCACTGGAAAAAGAGAGAGGCAGTCCGCATTCCCCGTTCGAACTCCTGGCAAAATTTCACCCGGATATCAATGAGAGGATCCAGGTCATCAAAAATAACGAACAATTATTCGTGCCAAGTCTCTGGGTCGCGTTCACAGCAGGCTTTTTCTATGGTATTATCGAACTGACCACGCCGATGTTCAGCCAACTCGTATTTTCGATATCACCATCGCAGTTGGAAGCGATGAAATTTGGTGCTGTCTCTTTTACTCCGGATCTCGAAGTGGGACTCAGGGCGGCCATATCCCTTCTGCTCGTTACCGTTCTCATGCTTGCCGTGAGCTCGGGCTTTCATAAATCGATCCTGAGGGATCTTATCCTTAAAAAAACGCCGTATTTCTCAGCCGCCACGTTCATCGCTGCAGTCACTTTTTCCCTCGCCTTCAGTCTTGGATACCTCACCGATACCCTGATATCGCTCCCCAGTGTCGCCTCACTGTATGACCCCGGGGTGCTGGTGGATAATCTGCTCGCTACAGGACAATCGCTGATCTTGCTCGCATTGTACTTTTTTATCACGCTGGTTTTCCTGTTGATCTTTGCGTCGATGCTGATCCGAAGGAGTTATTCAGGGACAGAGGCTATGAGAAACTTTTTTGTCGTCTCTGTCGTCTCTTCATTCCTGTTCATCATCAACCGCTATTATGCAGTCGAAACGCTCCATAACAAATATCTCGTCATCGTATTTTTTCTCATCTTTTCCGGGGCGATGCTGGTATTCATCAAAGTCAAAGACAGGAGTTTGCACTGCCCCCACTGCGGTAAGAACCTCACTGATTCAAATGAGCTCGAATTAACCTGCCAGAATTGCAGGAATGATCTGTATGCATGGGCACTGTATCCATCTTCATAACTGATCCCCTTTTTCAATGTCCGCCCGGCCGCGACTTGTTCTGAGGGGGGCAATTCCCGGGAATTCAGTGCCCTCCTCCCCAAAGCAGGTTAATGAACTGTCCTTTGAGGGAAAAACACGGTGGATCCCGGCCGAAACCCGGTACTGCCCCCTCCCTTTGAGATGGAAGCCTCTGCCGTTCCAAATGCTTCAGGAGCAGCCGGGCGAAGATATCAAAAATAGGCCCTTGCGACCGGAACTGTCTACTGCATCGCCATCATCTGTCGTGGAGTAAGCAGCCATTGAAGTTCACCGGACGGCTGTCCGTCGAATGAATAATTCCGGATTTTTGCCAGACCGCCTTTGGCAAGGACAAGAGACACAATACCCCCCCGGGAAATAATTTTGCCGATGAGAAGGGACAACGCGGGTTCGTGCCCGATTATGAGGACTGCAGCGTCCTTCCCGTACTGCGCCGCGTGGTAACACACGGTATCCGGATCTCCGCCGGGCGCAAGTTCGTCCCAGGTTTCGGGCTGCCCCTTCCGGCCAAGCGATCGGACAACAATTTCTGCTGTCTCATTGGCGCGGGTCAGCGGGCTCGTGGCGATGACATCGAACCGGAGTTTCTTCGACCGCATCCACCGCCCAACTTTTCGTATCTCACTTCTGCCTTCGGAAGTAAGCGCCCGGGCTCCATCGTCAGGACCACCCGTGGATTGACCCGCCTTCCCGTGCCGGAGAATGAAAAGATCCATACAGGAACACCTGCGTTATGTGATTTTAGTACCTGTCCTCCCCTCTTTTATACATATCTTTTCCGCTTGGCCCGGGGTATCACCGCTCCAGAGCCGCGGTGAGAACATCGTCGATAGTGTCAACAAAGGTCACATTAATCCCGATATTCTTTTCGATATAGTCCTTCGCGTCAATCTGCTGCGGAACCTGCTCAATTAATTCGAAGCCGCCGTAACTGGTTGTCGTCTCGTTGTAGTTCACGAATTCGCTGTTCTCCTCTGGAAGGAGGAAGAGTGTTTTTCTGCTGTTTTTTGCGGCGGTCGCTTTTTCGATTATGCCGCCAATCGCACCGATGTGGCCGTCTTTATCGATGGTTCCGGTAAGGGTGATGCCAGGATTCAGGGTTTCATTTTTCAGGGCGGCAATGGTGACAAGCGTCATCAGTGCACCGGCACTCGGTCCATCTACCGACGATACCTCATGTTCTGCCTGAATGGAAAAGATCACATCGCTGTCCGAAAGGTTGACGCCGGTCTTATTCTGGGCGACATATACGGCAGTGTTTGCCGCGTCCTGGAAGACAATACCCATCAGCGGCGTGGTCTGGACAAGAACTCTCCCTTCACCGGGACGGTTCTCAACGGAAATATTCATCATCGTCCCATTCTGGACAAGATTTTCAGTTATAAACCCGTTATCATTCTCTTCGACCGTTTGTTGTGTCACCGCAGGTGCCTGGAAGGAGGCAAAACCCGTGATATAACCGGCAGACGTCTGGTTACCGGTACCGGACTCCATGGGTTTTACCGGGTTAAAACTGATCTGAGAGAGAGTTTTGCAGGGTACTGTTTTCCTAGTCCAGCTGCCGGTGCAGTTGCATGTTCTCCATGCCCAGCGTATTTGTTTTATCGATCAGCTGGGAGATCATGGCCTGCTCGGCGGGAATATAGATCCCGATAAGGCCAACATTCACAAGAATCGAGACAACGAGTAAGGAAATAAGGATGGTGCTTGTCTTCATACCTTATCCTCCTGATTTTGTCCTCAAATTTTAAGTTGATGTTATTTTATATTGGTTTCGGTGCTGAAGGCTTTGCACGTAATGTCAATACCTGCACGTAAAGTCCAGTGTCTGCACGTAAAGTCGGGTCAATAACCTACTTTACGTGCAAAGCCGGTGCTGAATAGTACTTTCTTATTTTAAATTTCTTCTGGAGACTCCTGTAAAAAAACAAACTTGGCAAGATTAAACATTTATCCGCGCGTCACCACCGGCTGAGATCAGCGATAAACCGTAGACGCAACAGAACCCTTTTTCAATAGGATTATCCAATGTCGTATCCGGTAGCTTGTCCCTTGAACTTCTTACCCAGTGAAAGTTCCGGGCTGCCACAGATTCAGTTGGGGATGGTAAAATGAGTAAAATCGTAATGGTTGTATTGTGGTTTTTAGTTGGACTCGCTCTGCTAGTTGGTGGAGTGCTACCTTGGATGATGATGAGATATAGCCTTATAGTTGCTGGTATTCTGATAATTATATCCGCAATTGTGCTATTTATGAAAAAGAAACCGGAAACATCTCCGGCAAAATAGTCCCGTTTTTTAATTGCCTCGTCACGCGCCAGAACCCGAACAGCCTTAAAATGCAAATCTAATTTAAATAATTACACTTGCTAACTCAACTGAGGACTATTTGCGAAGTATTGGAGATCTCACAGCCTATCGATATTTCGGTTTAGTCCTCGTTTCATTCTACTTATCAGGTATTACCTGCGCAACTGCCATGCAACATTAAAACAAACGAGTTCGATACCCGCATTTCCTACAAGAATATACGATGACAATTCTATCCCGATTCTTTAAAAAATCCTTTACGAGAACTTTTTCGTCTGGATGCAATTGAGATTCGCAAACCGGGCAACGTGGCATTTTTTATACCAGAATCCTTGGGGAGTCCTAAAACCAAATGGTGTATGGGTCTGTATGATGTCAGCAGGTGCAGGGCTCCCCACGAAATATACTTCTATCTTATCTATAAAAATATTTCTCCACTCGTACGCGCTCAAAACAACCGCGAGCTATCACTAGGCTCAAATCTATCAAATAACCGACAACCTATCAGAACCATATATGCTAAAATATGTAATATCGCAATTACCATAAGATCGTGGCGGGTCAGAACGATGATAGCTGGCAAACCAAAGAAAGTGAAGGCTTGTGTATATGATTTTACCGGGATGGATCCCGGTTTATATAAAATTAGATTACGGCACTGTGAGATAGTGTCGATTGACAAAGTGTCGGAAATTCAACCGGTTCACGATGCTAAAAGAACCGATGCCGATTCTGGAAACATACCCCGTCTGTAATCTCTAAACAGAAATATTTTCACCATTATTGTGGTGTTAAATGACATCGTGTCCTTTTTTGGTTCTGTTGCGTTGTCGGGACTTTTGAAAGGGGGTACTAGGTCACCGGACTTGATGCCAAAAAACAGGTTTTGACGAATGGGTGTTCTTCCCTTAACCACTTAATTTGTAAAATTGCACCGGAATATTTGAAATAAAACCGGCTTGATCGGATCGTACGGGGATGTAACTCTCAATCCGGACATCCGGGTTGTTCGTCGACAGAGTCTGGTTCGTAGTAAAAATACCCGCGGTTTTCCCAAATGCCTGATAAATCACGACTATTTCATAGTTAACCGGTTTGAAATTGCGTGGCGTGATCAATGACGAAACTTCAATAAAAGTCCAATACGGAGCCGGAGATACATCCCTGCAATGATCAGCTGCTGTCAATGGAGGATTCTGATTTTCCTCTCCATTCCACTCGTTTAAAATTACCTGAAACTGCTCTGATGAAATCGAAGTGATATTGGAATGAGCCGGGGTTATCCCGTAATCAGGAGTGTTCACTACGTCTGGCATCAGTTGCTGCATGTAACAATTCGGAATCTCCAGGTACGACCATAAACCATTCGATGCTAGATACAGGTAAGGCTGGAAAGTTGTCACGACGTACGGGGCATCAGGTGCGGCAGCATAATTTGTAATATCGATAGTTGGAGTCGGTTGTACCGTTACCGGTAGAGGAGTGAGTGGCAGAGAAGCTGTCGCAGTTGGGGTTGCGGTCACCGTTACGTGCATAACCTGCGTGGTTGTGATGGGTTCAGGTGTGGCCTGTGCAGTTGTGTTCGACGTTCCCATGTTTGTGCATCCGGCAGTAACGATCATCCCTATGCAAATAATCAGGAGAAAAAAAATCATACTCTTCTGCATATCTGCCTGATTATATCCTGATGTGATAATCCTTACCCCAAAGAGAAAGGTCGAGGGTCCTGACAGGATGACGGGATTTCATTGAATATGATTCATCTTCCTCCGGTTACATTGGCCACTGCACCGGAGATTTCGGTCTGCACCTGGCTGAAGTTCCCTCCGGTTACATTAGCCACCGCACCGGAGATTTCGGTCTGTACCTGGCTGAAGTTCTCCTGTGCGATATGAGAGTTTGTGGCAGAATCAATCGCTCCCATACCCACTTGGTAGACGGCAGACTGTCCGAAGATCACAACCGCAAGAACGACAAGCACCGCCACTGCAAACGCGACCAGGACGATAAATCTGGCAAACCTGACCATTTTTTCAGCCCTCTGTTTCCGTAAGATTCCGGCGCAATTTATGCTTACTGGAATTTGGTTTATTTTCATCCGTTTGCATGTCCAGTTCCACACACATCAGGAAAGATTATGTGCCCTCTGGCTTTTTCGCCTTTTTTATTGCCCTGATTATTCCGATGAAGACCGATGCCAGTGCGATAAACGAGACTCCGATAATGGCGTATACAATTACGGAGAAATTCTGCTGCACGATCGGGAGATTACCGACAAAATATCCGACTCCCAGGAAAAGGCCTGACCACATCACGCCCCCCACCACGTTGTACGCCAAAAACCAGGAATAGCGCATCCTCCCGATACCGGCAAGGAACGGGGCAAAGGTCCTGATAAAGGGCATGAACCGTGAGATGACAATGGTCAGGCCGCCGTACCGTTCAAAATATTGCTGCGTTTCATCGAGGTGTTTTTGCCGGACCGGAGAATATTTCCACTCAAGCACCTTCATCTCGAACGTGTATCCGATCCAGTAGTTTACCGTATCGCCCAGCACTGCGGCAAGGATCGCGGTGGCAAGCAGGATCCAGATGCTGAGAAGACCGGACGCGGCAAGGGCGCCCGCAACAAACAGAAGGGAATCGCCCGGGAGGTATGGCGTGATCACGAGACCGGTTTCACAGAATAAGATGAGAAAGAGGACCACATATGTCCATGATCCGTATTGCTGGAGGATCACCGGGAGGTACCGGTCAAAGTGCAGTACCAGGTCAATAATGTTGAAGGGCAGTACCATTGTAAAGAATAAAGTACATTGATAGGGTAAACAATTTGCTATAAAACGGTACGGTAACGATTTTTGTTGACGCCCCTGTTACGAAGAAACGGGAAGAGACCGGAAAAGAAGCACGATACCGGTTCTGTCAGGGTGTCCACAGGTGGCCCTTTTTCGACACCCCCCTTCATCTATGTCCCTCCCGGTGACATTGATTTTAGGATTCTGGTACGATTTCTGACCGTTTATCAGGCAATTTCATGAATCCGATTACATCATTTGGAAGTGTCGAAATCCTGTAGCTACCGATAACGTGACAGAACCCGGAGTTCTCTGACGATAAAGAAGGTAAGTAACTGAGCTCTATAAGTGATTGTTTTTAAAATTTCAGATGTACGATTGCTGGTTATAACCGGGCCATATCCAAAACCGGGTACTTGGGAGGGGATTTATTCTTTTGCGGAACGGTGGCGGAGGGGGGTACGGTCCTCCTCAACAATGTAGTTGATCGCATTTTCTGAGATATCTCCGGCGTATTCACCGGATCTCCGGATACTTTCGGAGATATAACTGATGGATATCGCCGCGATCGTTTCCTGTTTGAGCGCCATGTTGCTGATATCCCCGCAGATGTTCTCCAGTGAGGAGATCGATTCAATATTTTTATGGGCTTCTTTAAGGTCTGAATTAAAGAACGAGAGGATGCTCCGGTCGAAGATTTCCATGGAGAGCGTACTTGCCTTCCGGATCGACGTGATAATTTTTTTGTCCAGATCCATATCGATGATCGGCTGCGCGTTCTCGGCGATCCGGACTGCATGGTCCCCGATACGCTCGATGATACGGCTAATCAGAGTATAATACATTGCCATGCCGATCGAGACCTCCATCTTCCGGGACAGGGATGGGTTCTGCAGGATCATGTTGGTCTGGCGTGCAATCAGCCAGTTGAGGCGGTCCGAGTCCGTATCCCGGTTGATCACATCGGTGGCGAGGGCATGGTTGTGTGTTTCGAGCGCGACAATGGCATCCTCGTGCATATTTTTCACGATGACAAACATGCGCCTGATGGTGTTGTCAAACGGCATCTCAGCCGGGTTGAGGAGATCCTTGATCGAGATCAGGGTATCGGTCTCCTCTGTAACTTCCTGTCCGATGGTCATCTGGGTGAAATCACGGACAACGGTACGGACAAACGGCGGAAACCGCTGTTTTGAAACGATCCTGATGACATTGAAGCCGGTAATATAAGTGCCGATCAGGGCCCGGAACAGGAATGACGGATCTGTGATGTGCAACGTATCGATCTCTTTTAGCCGCTGGAGCGGTTCATCGGTGGTTTTTTTCGTAACGAGCAATGTGCCATCCGGTTGGACAATAAGCCCTACCGGATCGTTTTTCTTGATCCGCATTTCCTGCACCCAGTCTTTTGGTAAGGTGACAACAAACGATGACCCCCCGGTCAGCTGGACTCGCCGGATTTCCATTTTTCCTCCTCCTCCAGAATAGAGCACTCTGATAGTTCTATGTAACTCTATTTGTATATTTTTGGTATATATATCTGTATATTCTATGTCGAAAAAGTGTATATTGCATTCAGTTGATGTGATAATTGAAAATTATGAAAGCTAAACGGAGTTCGTATCTTTTTGTGACCATGAGCCTTCTCGCATTGCTCATTGTATCGATGTTAATTGCCGGTTGTACGTCCCATGGCACCACAGCCACGCCGTCAACCCCTGCTCCGGCTGCTGCTTCATCAGCCGCCGCCCAATCTGCGGTGCCTGCACCGGCTGCGACACCTGCAGAGACCGCAACAGCCGCTCCGGTAACCAGCGCAGCACCGGGGCAGACAGAGACCCTCACGGTCAGCGGTTCGACAACGGTCCAGCCGATCGCTCAGGATGCGGCTGATGCATTCATGAAACTTCACCCGGAAGCTGACATCCAAGTCTCCGGCGGAGGATCAGGTGTGGGTATACAAGCCATAACTGCCGGATCCGTGAATATCGGCATGTCGTCCGTCGATCTGACCCCGGCCCAAAAGGCTGCAATTAAAAACTGCGTGGTGACCACGGTGGCGCAGGACGGCATTGCGATCATCGTCAACCCGAAAAATACCCTGAACCAGATCAGTCTGAGTGATGCCGCCATGGTTTACACGGGCAAGATCAATTCGTGGAACGCATTGAACGGCGCGAATGTGCCCGGCACCAATAACAACATCGTTCTTGTTGGCCGGGACACCTCGTCCGGTACCCGCTCGTACTTCGATTCGTCCGTGTTGGGCGGCGCGAGTGACGCCAGCACGATGCTGCAGCTGAACTCCAATGGTGCGGTCGCACAGACCGTTGCCCAGACGCCCCAGGCAATTGGGTATATCTCCATCGGGTTCCTTTCCCCGGATGTCAAGGCACTATCACTCTTTACCACGGGTGGCCAACTGATCCCGGCAAGTACTACCACCGTAGCAGACCACACCTATCCAATCTCCCGTAACCTCTATATGATCACCCAGGGTCAGCCAACGGGTCTGACCGCAGATTACATCAACTTCATTCTCAGCCCGGATGGACAGAAGATTGTCGCTAATGACGGCTACGTCCCCCTGCCAGCTAATCAGACTCAGACCAGTTAGACATACCCCATCTTTTTCTTTTTGAAGGAAAGGCGACGGGTAATGCCCACCATATCTCAGACGATAAAGGATGCGTTCGGTGGTACCGCCCGGTTTTCTCTTTGGAAAGAAAGATCCATAAGGTCCGTATTCTTCTTCACAGCATTCTTTGCAGTTATTGTCATCACGTTTATCCTCTTCTTCCTGCTTCGGGATGGCTATCAGATATTTGAGCAGGTCGGTATCCTCAACTTCCTGTTGGGCATATCGTGGACACCTACAGCGATGGTGCCGTCATATGGAATCCTGCCGCTCATCGTCGCCACGCTCTTTGTTACTCTCGGTGCGATGGTGTTTGCTGTCCCGCTTTCCATCGGCTGTGCGATTTACATCTCAGAGCTCGCCTCTCCCCGGATAAAAAGCGTGCTCAAACCGGCAACCGAACTGCTTGCCGGTATCCCGTCGGTCGTCTACGGGTTTTTCGGGCTTATCGTCCTGACCACGTTTATCCGTACGACATTTAACATCCCCAGCGGGCTGACCTGGCTTGCCGGTTCCGTCCTGCTCGGGATCATGGCGCTCCCCACGATCATCAGTGTCTCCGAGGATGCGATCAGCTCCGTCCCGGTGGAGTACCGGGAGGGCTCCCTTGCAGTCGGTGCCACCCGCTGGCAGACGATCAGCCGGGTCATTGTGCCGGCTGCGCTCTCCGGTATTGCGGCGGCGATCATTCTCGGTATCGGGCGTGCGATCGGCGAGACGATGGCCGTCCTGATGGTGACCGGGAATGCCGCAATCATCCCCAGCCCGATCTGGAATGTGCTCTCCCCAGTCCAGACCCTCACCGGTACCCTTGGTATGGAGATGGGTGACGTTATCATCGGCAGTGATCACTACCACGCACTCTTCGGTGTTGCTGTGGTGCTGCTGATCATCACCCTCATTGTCAACCTTACTGCGGAGAGGATACTCTCTTACCTCCGCGAAGGGAGGACCGGCTGCCCCTCAAAAAAATCTTTTCTTACGACATCGATGAAAACCCAGCTGTTCTCCTGGATCAGGATCCTTGCCTCTGCCGGCTTTTTGATCCTGCTCCTCATTGCCGGGCTCTGGTGGGTGGCAGTGCCGGTCGTTCTTGGCGCGGCCATATGGTACTATGGCCGGGACCAGATCTCGCAAAAACGTATCGAGAAGATTGCATTCGCGCTGGTCATTGCTGCTGCCGTTATCGTGATTGTGATCCTCGCCATCATTCTCGAAAACATCATCGTGAACGGACTTCCCGCTATGTCGTGGGAATTCCTGACCCAGCCCCCCACCAATCTCGGCCGGGGCGGGGGGATCCTACCGGCGATTGTCGGGACATTGTACCTGGTGATCGGCGCGATCCTGATCGCCCTGCCGCTTGGGGTGGGGGCCTCAATCTACCTAGTGGAATATACGCAGGAAGGACGGATCATCCGGCTGATCCGCACCGGTGTGGACCTCCTGAACGGGACGCCGTCCATCGTCTTCGGGCTGTTCGCGTTTGCCTTTCTGGTCCTGTACCTGAACCTCGGGATCTGCCTGCTTGCCGGGCAGATCACCCTCGCGCTCATGGTGCTGCCGACCGTCATCCGGACAACGGAAGAATCCCTGAAGTGCATCCCGCAGTCCCTGCGCGAAGGGAGCCTCGCGCTCGGTGCAACGCAGTGGCAGACCATCCGGAACGTGGTGCTCCCGCCGGCGATTCCCGGCATTCTCACCGGCGCTATCCTCTCCATCGGCAGGGCGGCAGGGGAAACCGCCCCCATCATGTTTACTGCCGTCGTCTTCTCCCGGCGATTCCTGCCCACCTCGGAATTCCAGCCGGTGATGGCACTGCCCTATCACCTGTTCATCCTTTCCACAACCGTGCCGGACTCAGCGACCAACCGGTATGGGACGGCACTCGTTCTCCTGCTCCTGGTCATCGCCTTTTACTCAGTGGCGATCGTCGTACGGCATCATTATTCAAAGAAGGTACGGGGATAACCCATGTCTGAACGCCCAGCTGAAAATATTATCATTTCAACCAAACACCTGAACCTCTGGTATAACGAGAAACAGGCGCTCACGGATGTCACCATGGCCATCCAGAAGAACCGGACGACCGCACTGATCGGGCCATCGGGGTGCGGGAAATCGACACTTCTCCGATGTTTCAACCGGTTGAACGATCTGTTCGGCCACGTGAAGATTACCGGGGATATCATCCTTGACAACGAGAGCATTCACGGGGACGCGGTCGATATCGTGATGCTGAGGAAACGGGTGGGTATGGTCTTCCAGAAACCCAACCCGTTCCCCAAATCCATCTTCGAAAACGTGGCGTACGGCCCCAGGGTTCACGGGATTCGTGACAGGAAGGAACTCGACCAGATCGTGGAAAAGAGCCTTAAACACGCCGCGCTCTGGGATGAGGTAAAAGACCGGCTCCATGAATCCGCGCTGGGACTCTCTGGCGGGCAGCAGCAACGGCTCTGTATTGCACGAACGCTTGCCGTCGGGCCGGAGGTAATCCTGATGGACGAACCCTGTTCGGCGCTCGACCCGATCGCAACCGCGAAGATCGAGAACCTCATCGAAATGCTCAAGCAGGAGTACACGGTGATCATCGTCACGCACAATATGCAGCAGGCCGCACGGGTGAGTGACTTCACCGGGTTCATGTACCTGGGTAAATTGATAGAATTTGATCAGACAGTGAACATTTTCGAGCACCCGAAAGAAGAACTGACGGAAAAATATATTACCGGCCGGTTCGGGTGAGAGAGGATCTATGACGGATAAATTTCATGCAGAACTCGAAGACCTGAGAAAAGATGTTGCGGAAATGGCGCATTTCGCCCTTGCCATGCTCCGCGATGCGCTGGAGTCGTTCGTCAACCAGAATGAAGGCCTGGCATCGACGGTGGTGGACCGAAAGGATCAACTTCGGGAGACGGGTGTGCGGCTCGAGGAGCACTGTTACCAGCTGATTGCCCTGAACCAGCCGATGGCAAAGGACATGCGGACCATCGCCTGCTCGCTGAAAGTGATCTCTGCCTCAGATCGGATCGGGCGTTATGGCAAATCGACCGCGAAGATTGTCAAAGAAATTTCCCGCAAGCCCCATATCGCCAACATGATGAGCCTTCCCCTCATGTCTGAATTTGTTCTTTCCATGATTGAGGACGCGATTACGGCATACGAGACAGAGGATATCAAGGGACTGAAGGATTTTTCCGCACGGGATGATTCGATCGATTCACTCCGCCACTCCATATTCCGCGAGTCGATCACCTACATGATGGAGAACCCCAAGACCATCACCCAGGCCACCTATTACATCATCATCGCCCGGTATCTCGAACGGTGCGCAGATCACGCGTGCAAGATCGCCGAGAATGTCTATTACATGGAGACTGGCGAACGTGTTGAGATCACATGATATGTCAGAAAAAGATGGGGCTGTGAGAGAAAAAGAGACCGTCCTTTTTGTCTGTTTCTTTAACTCGGTCAGGTCCCCGATAGCCGAAGGCCTTCTCAGGGACCGATGCGGTGACCGGTACATGGTCTATTCAGCGGGTGTCGCGCCGACACGGCTGAACCCGCACGCGACAAAGGTCATGCAGGAGACAGGTATTGACATATCCTCGCATGTTCCGGCATCCATCTACCAATACCGGACAACAAACTTTGATTATGTGGTATCCCTGTGCGACGTTGCACGGCCTGTCGCAGAAGGGGTGCTGTCCCCGAAAAACAAGGGGTTTCATAAAGGATTTGTAAGCCCGTCGGAAATCGGCAGGGACCGGGGGGAAATTGTCGAAGATTTCCGGAATCTCAGGAATGAGATCGACACATATCTGTCAGAAATCTTCCCTGATTGCCCACAAAGAAAGCTGAAATAAGACATGATACCGGGCAATGATGTCGTAAATGAAAACAAAATATGGCTGGGTGGAGATCGACGGCGTCAGGTACGATCATGATGTGATCATGCATGTTGACCGGAAGGTAACCAGACGAGAGAAAAAGGGATCTAAAAAGCTGAAGCAGATATACGGGCATACACCCCTTTCTGAATCTGAACTCGATCTTCTGGCGAGAGAACACCCGGCAGTTATCTACATCGGGACAGGCCAGTTTGGGGATCTTCCCATCGCTCGTGATGCTGAGTTGGTTCTGGAACGATACGAGACCATCGTACGGAAAACGCCGGAGCTTATGGACATGCTCGCGGAAGAAGAACGCCCTTTCATTGCCGTCCTGCACGTCAAAACCTGACAATGGCTCTTGGAGAAAACCTTGGTTTAAAATCAATCGATTTATACTCCTGACGAAAATAATGTTTGTCGAAGGAGATAGGCGCCTCTCCCGTTATGCAGACGTGTATCAGCCGTTCATAGAAAAATTCCGATGAACTTTTTTTTCCCCGGATTTTTAATAGACCTCTCGGGAATTGAACAAATCTTCATCATTTATCACGGTGATATTCAAACACAGGAGATTTTTGACCGGGTGAATAATGGCAGAAAAATTTCATACGGAATTAGCAATGCTGAAACAGGACACCATCGATATGGCACGGTTCGCGCGGGATATGCTGAATGAATCGATTACTGTCCTGATGAAAGAGGATGTCACCAGCGCATCCAGGATTAAACAAAAGAGAAAACCTCTTCAGGAATTAACCTTCAGTCTTGAGGATCGTGCCTACCAGTTGATTGCCCTGAACCAGCCGATGGCAAAGGATATGCGTACTATCGTCTGCACGCTCAAGGTGATTGCCGCAGCTGAACGCATCGGGAGGTACGGCAAGGATATCGCAAATATGGCAAAACATGTACAGAACCAGCCCGAGGTTACCCACCCTGTCCTGATACCCCAGATGGCTGATCAGGTAACCGGCATGATCGATGACGCAATTTCAGCGTATGGGAATGAGGATCTTGCTCTGATCAGGGATTTTTCTTCACGGGACGATTCAGTGGATACCCTGTGGCATTCGTTCTTCCGGGAAATGCTCACGTTCATGATGGAAAATCCCGAGACGATCAACCGTTGCACATACTACATCATGGTTGCCCGGTATCTGGAACGATCAGGAGACCATGCCTGCAAGATGGCAGAAAATGTCCATTTCATGGTTACCGGCGAGCGTATTGAGATATAGTGAGGGCGGAATTTTGGAGAGGAGGAGGGACGGCGTGCATTTCTCCTGAATACACTAATTTCACATAAAGGAGTTCTGTCAAGTTGCCGGCAGGTGACTCTTTCTCAACACTCACCCCTTAATCTATGCCTCCGCAATGGCATCAATTTAGGGTTCTTATACGATTTCTGACAGTTCATTGGACGATTTCATTAATCCGGTTACTTCACTTGAAAGTGTCGAAATCCGGTAGCTACCGGCAACTTGACAGAAGGACGATATCCTTTTCCCTTGTATCCTTCACACTAACGTGAGAATTCCCACACCGATTAAGATCAATCCTACAACAATCACCAAGAAACCAATCGGTGAAAACATTGGGACCCGAGAAGGATTATCCCGAGAACCACGAGAATAAATCCCGGTAAAATTAAGTGTAAAACCATACAGTTTTCTCCTGTTTTTAATGACTATGCATACCACTTTATTCAAGGTTCTGATGAATTGCCGGTTAGTGACCGATATTTTCACCTTGTTACAATTTTCAAATCAATCGCTTGGGCATCAAAACTGGCTTACTACATATTTTTAAAATGAAAATCTATATCTCTGTTTAAAACTCTATAATTATTTATGAAAAAAATCGAAGCATTTGTGAGACCTGAGCGGCTCAATGATGTCAGACAATCCTTGCTTAAAATGGGTCACAGATCTATGATCAATTATGATATCTGGTATCGTGGAACCGAAAATGAAATTGACCAGCACCAAGGTCACGGGCGTTCATCTCTTCATGATTTCATGCCAAAAGTAAAGATTGAACTTATGGTGAAGGATGAATCAGTCCAGAACATAATAGATGCTATCTGTGACAGTGCTTGTTCAGGACAGATCGGAGATGGCAAGATCTTTATACTGCCTGCAGAGGAGGCAATCCGCATCCAGACAAAGGAAACCGGGGATGCAGTTTTCTAGAGATCCTGCTCACCCTTTTCTTATCTCACGCGGTCAAATATACCCAGCTTTCCGGAGGATGCCGGCAATACCGAAATACCCCGCACCGATAAGAAGATCGGTTTTTAATTCGGTAACGATGAACAGGTAGTCCCCCGCACGGTAAGCACCCCAGACAAGGATACACCGGTACCCGATCCAGCAGATAAAAAAGATCAGGAATGCGTACCCGATGCCAATCCCGATGCTCCAGGTGATAGCGAGTTTGTCCATATTCCGGTAGGCCAGCGCCACGGATTCTCTCCTGTTTCGATCCTGCATGATGCCCGTTTTGGTACTTTTTTGCATTGATTTTCACGTCCTGGTCAAAGATGCTCTGATAACACATCCTGGTAGAGCCGGTGGACATTCTCTTCTGTCATCGTCATGGATGGAAACCCGGAGAAGCCGTCAGCATGACGGGCATCACGGGGCAGCCGGAGACCATACTGACTCCGGGAGAGAAACCATCCTTCATTATCGTAATACCGGGAGAGATATTCCTGTTCCCATTGTCCCGGTGTCGGTATCAGAAGTCCGCTTCCCAGACCTGCTTCGGCAATGTCCATCATGGTAGTATAACCGGAACGACAGATGATGAAGCGCGCCCGCGACATCAGTAACGATTTTTCCCGGCCGGAGATGTACGAGTATATCACCGTTCCATCATCCAGCGTGGTAACCCGGTCCGTTGCTGGTTTGCCCAGCAGGACCACTTTCCTCCCGGGAAGGTGCGGGATCTGTGGCAGGAGGATTTTTTCGAGTGCCGTCCGTTGGGGTTCCATTCCTGAGATAACAATCAGGTAATCGATGTCTTTTTTTACCGGTTCTTTCCGGACGCTGGCGAGGATCCCGCAGTAATAAATCCGATCCTGAAGTGCCGGAACGCAGGTCTGGGAAAGTTTCCCTGCAAGAGCGCCCCTGCCCGGGGCGTTGTCCGGCACGACTATTCTTGTGAACTTCGAAAAGGCATCGGCTTGTACATAAACGCCGAGCAGCTCGACCGGCCACGCGATCAGAGGGAGGCTCTGGTGCAGCTGGTGGGTGATCTGGATCGAAGGCACGTGCCGGGAATATACGCCGGATCGGGAATCGCTGATGATGAGATCGAATGCATGTTTTGAAAATATCTTCTCGGCCCTTTTCCGTTCCGACAGGTACGCTTCGATAAGACAGGGTATGAATGCCGTATATGTCGGCAGAAAGATCCTTCCGTTGTTGTGCGGTACCGGGTAATCCTCGAACCGGATAAACCTGCATTCCGGGCATTCTTTTTTCAGAAATGCGAGCGCGTTTCCGCTGGTACCGATAGTGACCTCGTGTCCGTTGCGGAGCAGTTCCCTGATGATCGGCACATCGCGGGACGCGTGGCCGAGTCCCCAGTTCAATGGTGAGACAAAAACCGATCCCATTTGTTGCCGATCCTTTCAGTGGTTTCGCGGCCCGATGAAACTGGTTGCCGCCATACCACATTATTTCTTATTTTATCTATATATACACTTATTGCAATCATATAGTCAAACACATCGGATGGAGTGGAAAATGTTACTTCGGAAATGGAGCTGATCGGTCATGGAGTGTTCCGGCCGGCAGTGGGCGCGGGACCCTGTCACAGCGATTATTGCAGCAGCCGTACTCTTCGGTATTGCCACACCGGTCCTCAAATTACTGCTCTCCACAGTCACGCCCGTGCTTCTCGTTGCCCTTCTTTCGATGGGCGCCGGTGGAGGGGTCCTGTGCTGGCTGGCCGTATGCAGATCGGATTTTCCCGGTCTGGCCCACCTGTCCCTGCCCGGCAGAGACCGTTACTGGCTTGCAGGTACCGTGGTTATCGGCGGTGTAATTGCACCGCTTGTGCAATTTACCTCCCTTGCAGTCACGCCTGCTGCTACAGCCTCGCTCCTTTTGAACTTCGAAATCGTGTCGACCGTACTCATTGCGTACCTGATGTTTCGCGAACCGGTCTATTGGAAGACCGGTCTTGCCCTTGCCGCAGTCCTCACCGGCAGTATCCTGTTGAGTTGGAACGGGGGTGGCATCTTTGGTTTTTCGATCGGTGCTGCCGGTATTATCCTTTCCTGTTTCCTGTGGGGCTTGGACAACAACTTCATGGGTCGCATCTCTGCACTCTCCCCAGGTATGATTGTCATGGTCAAGGGGTTGTGTTCAGCGGAGGCATAGCGTGGGTGCTGGTCATCCTTTTCCGCGCGCCATTTCCCGGGTGGGTTCCGGTCGGGTTTGCCCTTCTGACAGGATTTCTTTCCTTTGGTGCGGGTCTTGTCCTGCTTATCACGGCACTGCGTGCCATGGGGGCGGTACGGGCAGGTGCCGTGTATGCCGCCGCCCCGTTCATCGGATGTATCGCCTCCCTTCTGCTCTTCTCCGATCCTCTCGGAAACCAGTTCTGGGTGGCCCTCTCTCTCTTTCTTGCTGGTTCGCTGGTCACCATCCGGATACAATGGAAAGGCAGGAACAGCCCAAGCGGGAAGACCGGCACGGAAAATTCACCGCTTTAATAAGCAGTTAGTCTTCGTTCGTCAGAACCGAGGAATGTCCAAGTCACCGCGACCGGCAGCCGGACCGGCCGCAGGGCCTGCAATGGCGCCCGGATAGAGAACGAATGGATCTGGGTCTCGCACATCCGCAGGCATGCGGTAAGGATCGAGACGGTGACTGACGCGACCTCCTCGCTTTCCTGCCACGCCGGGTCGGTGCGGATGCATGTGTCGAGAAAAGGAAATTCTTTTACGGCCTGCCGGGCGAGGTGGGCGGCACCGTCTCCGATCCGCTGTGTGAATTCAGGGCGGAGGATCCACCGGGAAGGCGTATCCAGAAGGACGCGGCGAAAGCAAAACCCGTACCGCATATTCCCTGCGACATATTCTTCATATGCAGTATGGTTCTTCTGGCAAGACGGCAGGAGCGGACGGGCATGCCATGGATTACCGGCATCCTGAAGGAAGTGCATCGCGTGGCCGAGTCTCTCCAGAGCGCCCATTCCCTGGGCAGCAGTTTTTGCCTTACGTATCGCTTCCCGCGTCAGTTCGCCAGCAACGTAGGAGCAGAGCGGCATATAGTGCCGCACCTTGTCGAGCATTCCCCATCCATCGGGTACCAGGACATTTCGTCGGAGTACTTCCCGCTGGGATCGGGAGAGCCCCATACGAAGTGCGGCAACATCAGTAAGATCCCAATGCGTCGAATCCCTCCACTGCTCGACAACTTGTGCCATGTAAATAGAGTTAATCGATTGAATATATACTTAAATTATTGAATATATATACATTACTCCATCCCCTTAACAGAAAGACGCAACCGAAAAGAAGGAGTTACCGCGTCTGAAGATGGCATGCCTGCGAACAGGATCACCCAAGTAGTGTCGGCCGCGCCGGAAAGCCATATGCACAACACTGGTGAATTTTCCCCCTCACCATCTACGTGAGAAAAGAAACGGAAGAAATGGGGATAAAACGACCTTTTTACTGATTAAAGATCGGAATTGACCGGAGAAAGATGTAACAGGCAGGGGGATGATGCCGATAATATCCTAATGGTTAAAATCTTGTCAGCCCGAAATTATGTCCTGGTCTCCCGTCATACATGGATCACACCCAACCTGCCTGTACATGTGATACTGGGATGAGGATAGATATATTCTTTATCGCAATAAACTATATTCAACTCCCAAAAATATATTGATATACACAAGGACGGGGAGTTGTGTTTCCTGGAGTTCGTGCATGTTATCAACCGCCATGAACCAGAGCCTTAAAAAGCGAATACGGTAAAATACCGTCATTGAAAATAGGAAAAAACCACATGCCTTTAATAGGGGTTTTAGCTGGATTTGCTCTCCTTTTTATCGGGTTCTTTCTTCTTGAGATCCCAATGTTTTTCCTTAGCTGGGTTCCTTATGAATATTGCTGCATCAATCTTAATCGTTCTTGTAATTACCACGTCATGATAAGGATCAGAGATGGATAAACTGATTGGCATAGTAATTATAATAATAATTGGACTTGCATTAATCGCAACTGGTGCATCAATGCTGGTTCAAAACCTGAATATTGGGGTAGGTCTCATATCAGCAGGATTGTTAGTAATTGGCTTTGGATTCAGAATTATAATATGATCTGACCAAGATCATGTTTTTCATACATCCTTCTTTTAATCGGGTATTTTTATTTTCAAAAAAAACACGATCATGTTATCCTGCTTTTACTATGCACTTCACCAACCAAAACGTATCACCAACTGAGCAAGTAGCCGACCAACCGCGAATTAATCAGAACCGGGGGTCCTCCTTCAACCACAATGCCACGGCAGGGCGGGGAATCCAGCGGCAATCGGCTCTGTCTGCCGTTCATGGATCCGTTTTGCTTTCACCCAGTCACGGAGCGCCCTGAGATCTTCCGGATCATGGAGGTGCGAGCTGGTTTCGCGTGCGTGAGGGCTCAGGGAATCTGTACCATTTTTGGATTGTTTGCCCGCCATTTTTCCCCGAATCGAATGTTCGGGCACCGGTGAGTACCAATCAATTATTCTTGCTATGTCGTATGTCCGCTTCCCGTAATCGTTCTCCTGCCCGGGTTGAGGAACCATCATTATAGCTTTTGTATTTCGAAGAAGTTGCATGAATTAGACCTTCGTTCTTATTTTGCGCTGAACCGTTCGAGATCGCAGTTCCTGACCGCGATATACGTAAGCCCCTGTTTGTCTGTCATGAGATCCTGCTCCTGCATATCCTGGTCGGATTCAGGTTCTTCCACAACGGCATGCATGGATTTCAGAGTCGAGAGGAGTCGGAGCAGGTTGCTACCGGTGTGTACGGCCTGTTCGCATTTTGCACGGAGGGCATCAACTTTTTTCATCAGTACCCGGATGAGATTTTTACATTCGCGGTAAAGGATCTCCACGGTCCGGAGGGGGATTCTATGAACCGCGCCGGGATCCTCTTACCTTCGTCATCCCGCACCGGGATATCCGGCTGGTTCTCAATATACATAGTATCTACTTGATGTATATACTTAAAAAAGTTTCTATATATTAACTTACTGGCAGCACCCATTTCCCTGAATATTAAAAGCGAGAAAAAAAAGCAACGGATCCCGTTATCCGCGGTGTAAGACACGATCCCATCGGTAAAAAATCCTGATCGAAAACTGGCGTGAACGGCAGAGCCTTTCCGGCACGTTTGATGAGAACGCCGGGACTTTTTCATACCAGGCAATCTTGTACCGATATATCATTTCCGCAAATGGCGGGAATAGTTCCATAGGACCCCCGGCAGGATCCCCAAAACGGCCTTTTCCTTCATTTCAGGTGCTCACATGCACTTACAGAAACAGGTGGCCTTAAAACGCTGCTGTATTGCAGGGCCAGATCCCATGAAAATCAGATATTTTTGCAAAAGAGGCGATATCTGAAGACTTCTCCGTGGGCGTGGACATCGTTTCCTGTGGAACCCGGAAAAGGGGTCGTCAAATCGGCAAAAGGAGCCCGATACGAGTCCGGAATAGTCCGACTCTTCTACCCTCCGGTACACTCCCAAAATACCGTAATATCTGCCTCTTTCAGAGAGTCGTGTAGGAACCTGAGGGTCGTGGAATTGACGGGGATTGCGTCATGCCACAAAGGAAAAGCCGGAGTATATTCTCACGTTTTCTCTTCCAGCACCATCGTGAATCCGGTCCCGGCACGACGGTCAAGGCCGATCATCCCATTCATCTGCTCCACCAGTGAGAAGACCATGCGCAGGCCCAGCGACCGGGTATCGCGCCAGTTGAGATCCCGCGGGATCCCGATCCCGTTATCCGAATAGACCACCGGAATGGTGTGCCCTTCTTTTTTTACTGATATAAAAATCTCGCCGGTGCTCCGGTCAGGAAATGCGTGCTTGAGGGAATTGGTCATCAGTTCGTTGATGATCAGGCCGAGAGGAATCGCTGTGTCGATGCCAAGAAAAACGTCATGGATGTCCGTCCGGAGGGAGATCCCCTTTCCTGCGTTCCCGTAGAACTCGAAGAGGTACTCCCCCAGTTTTTTCACGTACTGCTCAAGGTCGATCTTCGAGATCTCCGGCGACTGGTAGAGAATCTCGTGGACGAATGCCATCGCCTTGATCCGGTTCTGGCTCTCGCTGAGCGCCTTTAAAATCTTCTCGTCCCTGATATACTTGGACTGGAGATCCAGCAGGCTGTTCACCGTCCGGAGATTGCTCTTGACGCGGAACGAGATCTCCCGCACCAGGGCCTCTTTCTGCCGAAGGGACTCGTCTAGGCGTTTTTCTGCCGTGAGCCGTAATCTGATCTCATCGGCCAGTCTCTGGCCGGGATCACCGGTTTCAACCGTGCCTCTGTCTGTCCCGTATTCCGAATCTGCGACCCTTTTCAGAGCGGGGTATTCTGCGGCCTTCCGTGCAATACTGTTCCCGAGAAGATTGGTCACACCGTTAAGAAGGGAACTTTCTTCTTCCAGAAACGGGATGTTTGCGTCATCTGCCCATGCACCGGTATACGAGATCTCAACAGCGCCGGCCCATTCGCCGTTCACGAGGATCGGCGATTTCTGGTTCCATACAGACTTCTGGAAACCTGCCGTTGTGAACTCCTGTCCGCCATACACGATGCGGGCACAGGTGCACTCCGGACGCTGGTAGCCGGAAGGGATGAGATCGGCACAGTGCTGGAGCATCTCTTCAAGGGAAATGCCGGGTTTGTTGATGATTTCGGTGAGGCTGTACAGGCAGTTCAGTTCTTTGACCCTCTCTTTGAGGACAAATGTCTGCTTCCGGAGCGTCTCTTCCGCGTGGCGTTTTTCCACGGCGACCCGGATCTTCTGGCCGAGTTCAGCAAATTGCGATGTGGGCTCCCCTCCTTTCTGGAGATAGAAATCAGCGCCGTTATTAATAGCCTTGATAACTACCTCCTCACGCCCTTTACCGGTGAAGAGAATGAACGGTATATCCCCGAAATTTTCTCTTGCGTATTTCAGGAACTCAATCCCGTCGATATCCGGCATCTGGTAGTCCGAGATGACCGCATCGTACCGGTTTGCCGCAAGTTTGACCTTCGCCTCCGCGGCAGAGAGAGCAATCTCCACACCGAATGCCCCACCTTTTTCAAGGAAGAGCTTGCCGATCTCAAGAAGGGCCGGCTCATCATCAACATAGAGTACGGAGATCATACAAGGCTCACGACCGGATTAATGTTGTGTACTGGTCAATGGTTACTGCCAGAAGGTTATATAGCCCATCATTCGATATAATTCGGCTTAAATGACGGCGCGTGGATCACGTGGTTTTTGTTTCCGTTCCGGCAGCACCCATGGGATCAGGTGGATGATGATCCTTCCTGAAGTGCGCCTCAGGGACTGGTTGTTCTTCCCGCTCCGGGGCCGCGATGAAACACCTGAGAGACCATTCGTTTTGTCCTGGTATCAGAAGGGATCCGGTCTCCTGCGCCAGTCACGCCGCCTTCTCCCACCATACCTTCGCGAGCGTCGATCTCCCCGAGATCACGACATCGCCGCCTTCATGCCGGATCAAGGGCGCGAGGTACGCATCGAGCACCTTCCGCTGTCGTGCGGTCTTCACACCAAATCTCGCCCGGAAGAACGTGGTCATCTCCTTCTCCGTCGCGAACCGGTACTCCTTTGCGAGCGGGAGCATTTCGACATTCGCGTACATCCCCATCTGGTAGAGCACGTTCCAGAGGCAGTCGGCCTTGGGCCCGGGATAGTACGTACTCCCATGGAGGGGTTCCCAGAGATCCGCGTACATCCGCTCCCAGAAAGGCATATCCGCGAACCAGTAAAGGTACACGGCATGCCGTGCGACCGCATCCATCTTCTGGAGCGCCGTTCGGATATCCTCCATGGTGAGGGAGAGTGACGCGATCACGATATCATACGGCCCGGAGAGGTCCCCCACGGGATCGACGTCCTCCCAGAGTTTCTGCACATATGTGATATTTAGGATCTGCTCCCGCTGGATATGCTCGGTCAGGACTGCGACCATCCCAGCACCCGGTTCTATGGCGGTGATCTCCCTGACGAGCGGGGCGAGGGGGATCGCGAGGGTGCCGGGCCCGGCGCCGACGTCCAGCACCCGGAAGTCTCTGGTGAGATCGAGGCCGGCGATAGTCACCTGTACCCGCTCGTCGTACTCCCGCGTGGCATTCGCGTCGTACCGCGCCGCGTTCTCCCGTCGGTTCCAGTTGTGGGAGGTATCATCCACGAACTTTGTGGCGTCATGCCGCCGCTGCCGTGCTTTCCAGATCTCGTTCCAGTCAACCGTGTCAGGTGTTGCCGGGTGCGCAGGGCACATATGATCCCGGTATAGCTTCGCCGGTTATAGAACACTCGGTTGTGGCTTCTGGTAACATCGGCAGGCAGCCAACTGCTGAAGCACAAGAAAAAAACAGTATATGCTCAAAAATGTTCCACAATGTATATATTTATACAATACAAGTACATTGTATGCAGACAAAGATTCTCCTCGATGAGGAGCAGATACCAAAAAAGTGGTATAACGTCCAGGCGGACCTGAAGTCCCCTCTCGATCCGCCACTCCACCCGAAGACCCACAAACCGATTGGGCCGGAGGACCTCTCCGCGATCTTCCCGATGGAACTGATCCGGCAGGAAGTGACGCAGGATCGTTTTGTGGACATTCCGGATGATGTGCGGGATGTGCTGCGGCTCTGGAGGCCCAGCCCCCTGTACCGCGCCCTCCGGCTGGAGAAATTCCTCAAGACGCCGGCGAAGATCTACTACAAGTGGGAGGGTGTCAGCCCGGCCGGGAGCCACAAGCCGAATACCGCGGTCCCGCAGGCGTACTATAATATGAAAGCCGGGATAGAACGGATCTCGACAGAGACCGGAGCAGGTCAATGGGGATCCGCCCTTGCGTTCGCCACGATGCTCTACGATCTCGAGTGTACCATCTACATGGTCCGCTCGAGCTACACGCAGAAACCCTACCGGAAATCGATGATGCATGTCTGGGGGGCGGAGTGCATCCCCAGCCCCAGCACCAAGACGCAGTCCGGGCGTGCCATGCTCGAAAAAGACCCCGAGACTCCGGGAAGCCTCGGCATCGCCATATCCGAAGCGGTCGAGGATGCGGCAGGCCACAGCAACACCAACTACGCGCTGGGCTCGGTGCTGAACCACGTCTGCCTCCACCAGACGGTCATCGGGCAGGAGTGCCGCGAGCAGCTGGCACTCGTCGATGATTACCCGGACGTGGTGATCGGGTGCGTTGGCGGCGGATCCAACTTTGCCGGCATCTCGTTCCCGTTTGCCGGGGACAAACTCACCGGGAAACACAAGGACGTGGACATCGTCGGGGTCGAACCGGCGTCCTGCCCGTCGCTGACAAAAGGGCTCTATACCTATGACCTTGCGGACGAGGCCGGTTACACGCCGCTCCTCAAGATGTTCACGCTCGGCCATGACTTTGTCCCGCCGGCCATGCACGCGGGAGGCCTCCGGTACCACGGGGATTCGCCCATCGTCTCCCGTCTCGTCCATGACGGCGTGATGCGGGCGGTATCCTACCACCAGAGCGAGGTCTTCGACGCGGCCCAGACGTTTGCCCGCACCGAAGGGATCATCGTTGCCCCGGAGACCGCACATGCAGTGAGATCTGCCATCGACGAGGCGCTCGCGTGCAAAAAGACCGGTGAGGCAAAGACCATCCTCTTCAACTGCTCCGGGCACGGCAATTTCGACATGAGTGCCTATGACGCATTCTACGCCGGCCAGCTGGTGGACTACGAGTACCCCGACGAGCTGATCCGGCAGTCTCTTGCCCGGATCCCGAAGATATCCTGAAAAATTCCCTTTTTATGCGCCGCATCGGTTTCATCGTCAACCCTGTCGCCGGTATGGGGGGATCGGTGGGGCTGAAAGGTACGGACGGCATGGTTGCGGAGGCGATCCGCCGGGGGGCAGAGCCACATGCAGCGGATCGTGCTGCGATCACCCTCAGTAGCCTGAAGCCGGAGACCGGGCTTCTCTTTTTAACCTGCTCGGGTTTCATGGGGGAGGAGACCCTCAAGAAAACCGGCGTGCAAAACTATATTGTCCGCTATCGTGCGCCGGGGACGAGCGCGGCAGAAGATACGAAACGTGCGGCAAAGGCCTTCCTGCGCGAAGGTGTCGACCTGATCCTCTTCTGTGGCGGTGACGGGACGGCCCGGGACGTCTTCGATGCCGTTGGCCGGGATGTCCCCATTCTCGGAATCCCGGCCGGCGTCAAGATGTACTCCGGGGTATTTGCTGTTGACCCGGCGACCGCCGCCGGGATCGTTGCCGGGGAACAACCGGTGGTCCTGCGGGATGCCGAACTGCTGGACGTTGATGAAGAAGCCTACCGGGCCGGGGAGCTTAGGACACGCCTCTACGGTATCGCCCGCGTACCGGCCATTCCTGGCAGGGTGCAGGCCGCAAAGCAGGTCTTTGAAGAAGCGGACGAGGAACGGGCAAAAGAGGAGATCGCCAGGTTCATCGCTGAACTCATGCAGCCGGACACGCTGTATATCCTTGGTGCTGGCACGACGACCGAAGCGATTGCTGAAAAGATCGGCGTGAAAAAGACCCTGCTTGGTGTGGATGCGGTAAAAAACGGGCGGCTGGTCGCAACAGACGCGGACGAACGGATGCTCCTTGGCCTGATCGAAAAGGAAAAAGACGTGCGGATCATCGTCAGCCCGATCGGTGCACAGGGTTTTGTCTTCGGGCGGGGGAACCAGCAGCTGAGTGCCGGCGTTATCCGTCGCTTGGGGATCCAGAATATCATCATCGTCGCCACACCGCACAAACTGCGGGAGACCCCGGTGCTCTATATCGATACCGGGGACCCTACGCTGAACGAGTCGTTTGGCGGGAGCGTCCAAGTGGTATCCGGGTACCGGATTGCCCAGCGGAAAAAAGTCCACCGGTCTGCCCGGGGGTGACCGGACCAATTCCCGGAAGAAGGGACGACCGCGGAGAGTTCCTGATGAGTGGCTTTCGGGAAATAGTATGACACCAGCGGATGCCCGAAGGTATGGCGGCCTCAAAACGCGCTCTTTTTCTCCATCACCAGTACGGCGCCGGAATCTCTCGCTTTGTATACCGTTCGTTTTATATCGGTACCAGCTCTAAACGTTCTCTGTCGACAGGATTGTCATGAGGAGTTGTACCGGCACAATGCAGCTGATCGGATCAGCTGACAGAAGCCGTGAACCACCATGCCGGTGGAATGGCATGCAGGAAGAGATCAGGTAAGGTGGAAAAAATGGCAACAGAACATAGTGGTGGAAAGAGTAAGAGCGGGAAAATGCTGTGGGGAGCAATCGCTATCATCGCACTTGCTCTTGTGTTTGTGGTAATCACTGCCGGCTGCACTCAGTCTGCAGGTACGTCCAATAGTGGCACCAGCGGCACACCTGCTGCCCCGTCAGGGACACCGCAGGCCGCAGCGACAACTGCATCGGCATCGACGTTTTATCAACCAACGCCAGTACCGGTCCCGGCAACGGGGGTCTATATCCGGGTCGGGTACCTGGGCCAGTACAACGGGAGCTATACAGCAAATGGAGTAACACAGGATGTGAGGAGTTCCGGGTACCAGGTCTATCCCGTAAATCTCACGGCCGGGCCCATTACTGCTGCATTTGAAAAGATGGACAATACGGCAAAGCACAACCTGACCGTTGAGATCTGGGAGAACGGCAATGTCCTTGCTTCAAACGTGACCTCGGCCCCGTTCGGCACGGCAAGCGTCAGTGCGACGGTGTAGCCAGGTCATCCCACTTTTTCTCATCCGCAAGAATTTCACCTGCCGGTGCCGGTACGTTGGCGTTTGACCGGGAAATTTTACCAGGGTAACCTGGGGGTCATCAACTGTAGAAGCACCTTGATCAAAAAGAGGAAAATGAATAGCCGGGGTTATTTCACCGGCCAGAGCGGGACGACCATCGAGCCTTTCCCGTACGTCTCGTTGACCACCTGGGCAAGAGCCGTATAGATCGCGGAGAAACCGCAGAGGATCCCCTCCCACCCGGCAATCTGGGTGATTGCCGCACTTCCTGTCAGTTCCCCCAGCGCAAGAAGGAAAAAGAGGATCGCGAGCGTCGCAAAGACGACCTGCATCGCCCGGTTGAACCGGAGGGTACCGATGAACATCACGGCAGTGAAGAGCCCCCACATCGCGAGGTAGGCCGCCATGGCCGGGGCCGAAGTCTTATCCCCGATCCCCATCGATGGGAACACGATAAGCGCCACAAGCGAGAGCCAGAAGAGGCCATAGGAGCAGAATGCCGTCGTTGCAAAGGTGTTCCCCTTCTTCCATTCCATCGATCCTGCAATCAGCTGGGCAATCCCCCCGTAAAAGATCCCCATCGCGAGGATCATGCTCCCCAGCGTCAGCAATCCTGCGTTCTGGAGGTTCAGCAGGACAGTCGTCATTCCAAAACCCATCAGCCCGAGAGGGGCCGGGTTTCCTGTCAGATCACGGTTGGTAACGATACTTTCTGTTTTTTCCAGGCTCATACTTCCATCAGCTCTTTTTTCCTGCGGTCACATCAGCTCAACAGTTTTTGGCGATCGAATCGAAGTACATCGTGATGCCGGGGTTCATTCCTCAAGGGTCGATACATCGCCCGGGTCCATGCCCAGCTCCTTTGCCTTGAGCACCCGGCGCATGATCTTGCCACTCCTCGTCTTGGGAAGTTTGTCCACAAACTCGATCTCATGCGGAACGGCAATCGCCCCCAATGTGTTTCTTACGTGATACATGAGATCCTGCCTGAGCTTGTCGGTCGGCTGGTTGCCAAGGCGGAGGATGACGAAGGCCTTGATCGTATTGCCTTTGACCGGGTCCGGTTTCCCGATCACCGCGGATTCTGCCACGGCATGGTGGGAGACCAGCGCACTCTCCACCTCGGCGGTACCGATATTGTGGCCGGCAACGATGATGATATCATCTGACCTCCCGAGGATCATGATATAGCCGTCCTTTCCCTTCACGGCAAGATCACCCACTGCATAACAGCCATCGATCGTATACCAGTACTTACGGTACCGCTCGTCATCCTTGTAGACTGCCCGGAGCATTGCCGGCCACGGGGTCCTGATCACGAGAAACCCGCCTTGGCCCGGTGGGACTGGCTTGCCATTCTTGTCAACGACATCAGCAATGACCCCGGGAATGGCCTTTCCTGCAAAACCCGGCCGCATCGGTTCACCGAGCGGGGTGGTGATCATGTGCATGCCGGTCTCGGTCTGCCACCACGTGTCGAGGATCGGGATCCTGTCCTTCCCGATCACGTGATAGTACCACTCAAACGCCTCAGGATTGAGGGGCTCGCCGACGGAACCGAGGATCCGCAGCGATTTCAGGTTGTACTTGTTGGGCCAGCTCTCCCCCAGCTTCATGAACATGCGGATGGCGGTCGGTGCGGTATAGAAGATAGTAATCTTCTGCTCCTCGATGAACTGCCACCAGCTCCCTGCATCGGGATAGTCCGGTGTCCGTTCAGTGATAAAGACCGTTGCGCCGACAGAAAGCGGCCCGTAGATGATGTAGCTGTGGCCGGTGATCCACCCGGGGTCCGCCGTGCACCAGAAGATATCGTTGTCCTTGATATCGAAGATATACTTGGTGGTATAGTAGGTGCCGACCATGTAGCCGCCGCAGGTGTGGACGATCCCTTTTGGTTTTCCGGTCGAACCGCTCGTGTACAGGATGAAGAACGGGTCTTCGGCGTCCATGGGCTCTGCCGGGCACTCATCGGAGACCCCCTCCATGATCTCGTTGAAATCGAGTTCGATGGGTGCCTGGAGGGCGACGCCCGGTTCCCGCCGTCGCAGGACGATAACATGCTCGATGGTCGGGGCATTGATGATCGCCTCCTCCACGATCGACTTGAGCTGGATGGCCTTCCCGCGCCGGAGGGTAATATCGGCCGTGATAACGATCTTTGCCTCTGCATCATTGATCCGCATGTTGAGCGCTGCCGCACCGAAGCCGCCAAAGACGACACTGTGGACTGCCCCGATCCGTGCGCACGCGAGCATCGCAATGACCTGTTCGGGAACAAGCGGCATATAGATGCAGACCTTATCTCCTTTCTTTGTCCCGATCTTTTTGAGGGCGTTTGCAAAGCGGTTGACCTGCGAGAGGAGGCTCTGGTAGGTGAAGATCCGCTCCCTGCCGCTTTCACCGCGCCAGATCAGCGCCACCTTGTTCCGCCGGTGATCGTTGACATGCCGGTCAAGACAGTTCGCCGTGATGTTCAGCCGTGCATGGGTGAACCACCGTGCATACGGGTAATCCCACTCCTTGACAGCGTCCCAAGGCCTGATCCATTCAAGTTCCCTGGCAATGGACTCCCAGAATGCATCAGGGTCCTTCAAAAATTTTCCGTATGCCTCCCGGTAGTCTCCCATCCACGAGGCTTTTTTGTACTGCGGGTCCGGCGTGTAGTACTTCACATTCTCGACAAGCTTAACATCAAAGTCTTCGCTCATGCCCTCACCAATTAACATTATTAATCATGTGAAAAAATTATTTAAAATTTGGCTTTTGGAGAGGACCCCCGGCCATGGCAGCTACGTTGACAGGCATCTTTTCCCAAACGTCTCCGTGATGCAAATCCGGTGCAGAAAAAACCCGGAAACAGTAATAATCAGTGGATATCTGCCGGAAATAAAATATTACAAGAACTATTATCTATCGGGCTCTTTCAATATTCTATCAATGCTGGAAAGAATGAAGGGGTGCATGCTCGGTGCGGCTGTGGGAGATGCCCTTGGCATGCCCAACGAGAGCACGACTCCCAGTCTCAACAAGATGCGGTACGGTTACCGTAAGGCCTACAAGGGTCATCCCAATGAGGGGCTCAACGCCGGCCAGTATACGGACGACACCCAGATGATGATCCTGGTGGCGACACTTCTTGCCGATGGCCGGTATACCGATGAACGGTATGCTGAAGCATTAAAAGAGCTCTATCATCGCGGGGCGCTCAGGTTTCCCGACGGCTCCATCACTGCTGCCTGCGAACACCTCATCAGGGGAAACAGTACGCCCAGCGGCGTCAAGTCAACGACCGCCGGGTGCCTCCCCCTCGCAATCCCTTTTGCCCTTGCCTTCCCTGATATCAATGAGGGGAGCGAGCGGGCGGTGCGGGCCTGTACGGTTACGCATACCCATGCGGCGGCTCATGCGGCGGTCTCGACGCTCGTGACGCTTATGTACCATGCAGTCCACGACAGTGAAAATCCGGTTGAAAAAGCGCTGCAGAAAGCATTTGTTGAAGACGAGATGCTGGGCAGCAAGATCCATAATGCCATCGTGCTGGAAAAAGAAGGGCTGGATATGGAGGCAGCCCTGCTCAAGATCGGAAATGATGTCTCCCTCTTCCAGACGCTCCCCATTGCGTTCTTCCTGATCAACCGGTACCACCGTCCCGCGGATCTCCTGACTGTGGCTGCCCACGTCGGGGGTAATACAGACACCATCGGGTACCTCTGTGGCGCATACCTTGGTGCGAGCAGGGGCGTGGATGCGATCCCCTCAGATCTTCTCGAAGGCCTCGAGGACCGGCAGCGGATCGAACTGATCGCCCAGCGGATATTCACCCTTTATACAAGAAAACTATAAAAAGTTCTGATAATTGCCCGCAAAAGGGTACAACCGGTTAAAAAACCGGTTTTTTTACAAATACCGGGGCGCATCCGCGCCATTTGCCGCCTTCTCCCGCAAAAGGTTAAGATTCTGCAACAGAAATATCCTTTTATGAAAGTCGCGATTATCGGGGCATCCGGGTATGCCGGTGGTGAACTGATCCGTCTCCTGTATCATCACTCATCCGCAGAGGTGGTCTGCGCCACGTCCCGCAAACTTGCCGGGACCCCCCTCGACCAGATCCATCCCCACCTGAAGGGGTTCACCGATCTTGCGTTTGAGAACCCGGCAACGGATGCGATCGATGCGGATGTTGTCTTCCTTGCCGTACCGCACACCGCGGCCATGACGTACGCCGGTCCGCTGCTCTCCCGCGGGATCAAAGTAGTCGATCTCAGTGCCGATTATCGCCTCCCCAAAAACATCTATGAAAACGTATACGGGGTCACCCACACGGATTATTTCAAGGCGCCGTACGGTATCCCGGAGCTTCACCGGGCCGAATGCAAGAACGCGAAGTTTGTCGCAAACCCCGGCTGTTTTCCGACCGGAGCGACCCTTGCGGCGGCGCCGCTTGCGCAATTCGCGCATACAATCATATTCGATTCAAAGACCGGCGTGAGCGGTGCCGGTGACAATCCCTCGGCGACAACGCACTATCCGAATGTTGGAGACAATGTCGGACCGTACAAGTGGACTACCCACCGCCATCTCGCGGAGATGAAACAGGAACTCGCGTGGCTCGGCTCTCCGGCGAAATGCTACTTCACCCCCCATCTTGTCCCGGTCAACCGCGGTATTCTCACGACGGCACACATCCTGCTCAATGAACCCATGGAGCAGAAAGAAGCCGAAGAGCGGTACCGGGATTTCTACAAGGAGGAATATTTTGTCCGGTACCAGAAACCGATCCTCGCTGCCGTCCGCGGGAGCAATTTCTGCGATCTCATGGTCGAGAGCGAAGGGCTGCGGGTGGTGGCGGTATCAGCGATCGACAACCTCGGGAAGGGAGCGAGCGGTCAGGCGATACAGAATATGAACCTGATGTGCGGGTTTGACGAGACGGACGGCCTCACGGGTGCCGGCCTGTTACCATAGGTGATCGAATGCTTATCAAGGATGCGATGACAAAAAATCCCATTACCTGTACTGCAGGCATGCCGCTCCGCGATGCGGTTGCGCTCATGCGGAAAAATCATATCGGTGGGCTGCCGGTGATGGAAGGTGAGGCTCTCGTGGGGATGCTCACCGAGTCGGATATCATCTCGCAGCTCCAGACAGAACGGATCTCCGATGATCTCTGGCTGCCCTCACCGCTCGAGATCGTCGAGGTCCCCATCCGCGAATACATCAACTGGGAAAAGACCAAGCACGCGCTGCGCAATATCGGCGACACCCCGGTCAGAAAAGTGATGACGCACCGGGTGATCACGGGGACCGAGGAGATGGATATCGAGGAGGGTGCGGCGCTCATGCTCAAAGAAGGCATCGCACGGCTGCCGGTGCTGCGCGGGGAGAAACTGGTCGGCATCCTCACCCGGGCCGACATCGTCCAGGCTGTCGGCGGTTCTTTGGTGAAGTAGACGGGGAATGAGGAGATGGAGACAAAAAGTATCTGTGCGGTGAAAGGAGTTACTGCCTCCGGTGTGAAGGAAGGAAAATTCGGGCTCGCGCTTATCCGGGCAACCGGGACGGCAGCCGGCGTGTTCACAGCGAACCTTGTAAAAGCGGCACCGGTCGAACTTATGAGAAAGCAGATCCGGCGGGGTATGATGGACGCCGTCATCGTCAACAGCGGGTGTGCAAACGCGTATACCGGGAAGAAAGGGTACGAGGATGCCGTGGCCATGATCGAATGTGCCGGTTCTGCTCTGGGGCTGGATGCCCGGGCGGTCGGGGTGGCCAGCACCGGTGTTATCGGTCGGTTCCTCGACCTCCCCCTGATCCGGCGCCAGTGTGCGTCTATAGCATCCGACCTTACGTCCTCCCCGGCAGCTGAGGATTTTGTGGCCCAGGCAATCATGACGACCGATACGTTTCCCAAGCATGCGATGGTGAAACGGGAAACCTTCACGGTCGGGGGGATCACCAAGGGGAGTGGCATGATCGCGCCGAACATGGGGACGATGCTCGCCTTCATCTACACGGATGCGGAGATTGGGGCAAAACCGTTGGCAGCGGCCCTGAAACAGGCGACCCGCCGCACTTTCAACCGGGTGATTGTCGATGGCGACACGAGCACCAATGATATCGCCCTCGTCACGGCGACCGGTGAGTCCGGACCAGTTAACCCCCGTGAATTCTCGGAGGCGCTGGAGGAATGCTGCCGCTCGCTGGCCAAGCAGATCGCTAGGGATGGAGAGGGTGCAACGAAGCTGCTTGAGGTGACCGTCACCGGCGCACCCGGAGAAGATGCAGCGGCAAAGGTGGCGCGGACTGTCATCGAATCACCACTGGTAAAGACCGCGGTGTACGGTGAAGACCCTAACTGGGGGCGTGTCGTCGCCGCGGCAGGACGCGCTGGAGTCCGGTTCGACCCCGATGCTGTTTCTCTCTGGATCAGTGACGGGAGGGAACGGTTCCCGCTCGTCAGATCCGGCGAGATTATCGCTGATCTGAAGCGGGCAAAGGCAGCGATGCATGGAAAAAACGTCATCTTTGAGCTCGATCTGGCGGCAGGTACCGGCAAGGCGACGGCATGGGGCTGTGATCTCACCGAACGCTATGTCGAGATCAACGGGAGGTATACGACATGATGAAACGAGAGGATGTCCTGATAGAGGCTCTCCCCTATATCCAGCAGTTCCACGGAAAGACCATCGTGATCAAGCTGGGCGGGCATGCGATGGTCGATCCGGTGGTGCTGGAGAACGCGGTGAAGGATGCCGTGCTCCTGCACTACATCGGCATCCGGGTCGTCCTCGTCCACGGCGGCGGGCCGGAGATCTCCGAGAAGATGAAGGCCCTTGGCAAGGAATCCGTGTTCGTTGGCGGGCTTCGCGTGACGGACCGGGAGACGCTGGAGATCGCCCAGATGGTGCTGGTAGGTAAGATCAACAAAGGGATCGTCTCGCTGCTTGCCAAGTGCCGGGCCCGTGGCGTCGGGCTCTCCGGCAGCGACGGCAACCTGATCATCGCGAAGAAGATGGACCCCCAGAAGGTGACGGTGAAAGGTATCGAGAAAGAGGTAGATCTCGGCCATGTCGGGGAGATCGAGTGGATCGATCCGGCCATCCTCAACACCCTCCTTGACCAGAACTACATCCCGGTCATCGCACCGATCGCCATCGACCGCTCCGGGGGAAGCCTGAACATCAACGCCGATACCGCGGCCGGGGAGATCGCGGTGGCCCTGAAGGCCTTCAAGCTGATCAATATGACCGACGTGGACGGGGTGATGGACGCGGGCCGGACAAAAGTCTTCCGAAAGCTTTCGGTTGACGAGGCAAATGCGCTCCTCCGGTCCAGTGCGATCGGCGAGGGGATGATCCCGAAAGTGACATCCCTCATCAAGGCCGTCGAGAACGGTGTCCAGTATGCCCATGTCATCAACGGCAATGTCGAGCATAACCTTATCCTCGAGCTCTTCACCCGCGATGGTGTCGGTTCGATGATCTCCCTCCATTAATTTTTATGCAGCACCGGCCAACACTCTTCCTGAGCATGCACGGTCCTGGTACCAAACACGGAGGCTTTCCATGGATAAGATCCTGAAAATTGCTATTGCCCTTGTTGCTATCATCGTTATCGCCAGCCTCGCGGTCTTCTCCGGGGTCTTTTCCAATGGTAATGTTTCCACGCCCTCCCTTACTCCCGGGTCCGGGACGGCGAACCCTACAATCTACTTTTTCTATGGCGCTGAATGCCCGCACTGCCATAACGTGATGCCATTTATGGAAACACTCGCGCAGAAATACCCGGACGTCACGTTCATGAACCTCGAGGTCTGGCATAACCAGACCAACGCGGACCTCATGGACAGGATGAACACCGAACTGAACGTCACCGATGCAGGGGTGCCCGAGGTAATCATTGGAAGCAGGGTGTTGATCGGCGACCAGGACATCCCTGCACAGCTGGAAGGCATCATCCAGAACGAAATAAAAAAAAAGGGTTGAGTGATCCCGTCTCCCAGGAGACGGCAGCAGCAACCCCTCCCACCATTCCTGCAAACGGTTCCACGCCGGTTATCACCGCGTACTATTTCTACGGCGAGGGGTGCAGCCATTGCGACGAGATCGAGCCCTATATCCGGCAGGTGCAGGCACAGTACCCAGGCCTCGATCTCCGGATGCTCGAGGTCTACCACAACGAAACCAACCAGAAGACGTTTTCTGAAATGAACACGGCGTCGGACATCACCGCGCCCGGTGTACCTGAGATCTTTATCGGCACACATGCACTTGTCGGGACCGACGAGATCCGGAACCAGCTCGAGCCTGCGATCCTTGAAGAAGAGCGGACCGGTGCCGCCGGGCCGGTGCCCGGGATAACAGGGAACGGGAGTGGTGCCGGGCAGTGCCCCACCCCCTTGGGTGCCCTGACTGTGCCCCTGATCGTGGGCTGCGCCCTGATCGACAGTATCAACCCCTGTGCATTTACCGTCCTGATCATTCTCCTGCTCTCGATCATCACGCTCCAGAGCCGGAGGCAGGTACTGGTGGTGGGAACGGTCTATATCTCGGCAGTCTTCCTCTTCTACCTCCTCTCCGGCATCGGGCTTTTCTCCTTTGTGCACCTGTCCGGCATATCGGGCCTGATCGCAACGGCCGCTGCGGTTGTTGCGATCCTCCTCGGGCTGGTCAACGTGATCGATGTGGCAAGAAAGCGCGAGGGATTTATCCTTGCGATACCGGAATCCAAAAAGCCGGTGATCGACCGGTACATCCGGACTGCCACCCTGCCTGCCGCGTTTGTCCTCGGCGTCCTTGTCGGGATCTTCGAACTGCCCTGTACCGGGGGTATTTACCTTGCGATACTGGGCCTCATGAGCAACAGCCTTACCCTTATACAGGGGTTGCCGTACCTGCTGCTGTACAATTTCATCTTCATCCTCCCGCTGATCGTGATCCTGCTTATTGTCGTCTTTGGCATCCCGCCCGAGAGCGTGAATTCGTGGAGGCTGAACAACCGGAGACTGCTCCGGCTGCTGGTCGGTATTGCGATGATTCTCGTGGGCGTGATCATCCTCGCAGTACCCCGGTTCTTGTAAAGGCCCGGATCAGATCCCCGTTTTTATAGTAAGAGCCGCCAGATAGCCGGCCGTGCCGGCACTCTTGGTAAAAAATATATGACATTATGTTCAATAAACATTACAATACCTACTTGGGCAGATGGGATGGGTATCCGGGTTCTGCCGGAGTATACGGGTGATTGATCTGATCGACCGGGGATTAATCCTGAAATATAAGGCAGAGATCCTTCTTGCCGGCATATTGGCCATATCCGCATTCCTGAATATCTGGAACATCTGGAATATGGGCTTCACGAATACCTTCTACGCAGCCGCTGTGAAGAGTACGCTCATCAACCCGGCCGCCGGCTTCTTTAACTCGTTTGATCCCGCGGGCTTTGTGACCGTGGACAAACCACCGATCGGCCTCTGGGTACAGGCGGCTTTCGCCGCAGTACTTGGTTTCAGCGGCTGGATTCTCGTTCTCCCTCAGGCCCTTGCAGGTATTGGGTCGGTCGCCCTCATCTTTTTCATCGTCGCCCGGCCGTTCGGGAAACCGGCCGGCCTTGTTGCGGCCCTTGCCCTAGCCGTCACCCCCATCCTTGTCGCGGTCTCCCGGAACGGCACCATGGACACCCAGCTTATCTTTGTCATCCTTCTCGCGGTCTGGGTCGCCCTCAAGGCAGCGCGGGAACGGTCCCTTCCCTGGCTTCTCGTCTCGGTCATCCTCATCGGGATCGCGTTCAATATCAAGATGATCCAGGCTTTTGTCGTTGTCCCCGCCGTTCTTGTGGTCTATTTCCTGGGCACAACTGACTTCTCCTACAAAAAGCGGATCCTTCATCTGGGACTTGCCATCCTTGTTCTCCTTGCCGTCTCTCTTTCGTGGGCAGTGGCGGTCGATATGATCCCTGCTAATGAGCGCCCGTATATCGGTGGCAGCGGGGACAACACAGTCCTCGGCCTCATCATCAACTACAACGGCCTCGAACGCCTGGGCCTGGAAAGCCGTGGGATGTTCTTCATGGGCGAGGGCGCACGGGAGCAGAGGACTGGCTCCCTCAGGCAGGAGGGGCAACAGCCGCAAAGCAGCATCAGGGCAGCCGGTACGAATCCATATGGAGATCTGGCTGCCGCCCGGGGCGGTGCGGCCGGCGGCATGGCAAACGGAGAGGGAGCACCGGGCATCGCCCGTTTCTTCGGGGAAGAGCTCGCAGGACAATTCTCCTGGCTCCTCCCCCTTGCGCTGATCGGGCTCCTTGCATGGGTCCGGAGACCGGCATCCCTCACGTTCAAAGGGTTCGAGGATGCCGGGATCACAAGTGAGCGGGGACTCACCCTCACCGCGATGTTGCTCTGGCTCGTGCCCGGCCTCCTGTTCTTCAGTTTCACGACCGCATTCGGGCATACCTACTATATTGCGACTATCGCCCCGCCGCTTGCCGCCCTTGTCGGGATCGGGGCCGTTGCGATGTACCGGGAGTACCTGACTGAAGGATGGAAAGGCTGGATCCTTGTCGGGGCGGTCCTTGTCACCGGGCTCCTCCAGGCCCTCTTCCTCTCGTACGACGCCGCATGGTCCGGTCTCCTGATCCCGCTCGTCCTGATCGGGAGTCTTGGGTGCGCAGGGATTCTTGCATACCTGAGGATACGGAAACAAACAGTCTCGCAAAACCATCAGAAATACATGGTAATCATCGCCATCGGACTCCTCTTCATCGCCCCCTTCGTCTGGTCCTGCACGCCCCTGATGTACGGGAGCGGTCAGGGAATGGCGGGCCCCCAGGCAGCCCGGATGGGCGTAGGTATGGGAGCCGCCGGAACTGTGCCGGGCATGGAAAGGGGCAGTTTCATGCAGGCCCGGGCCGGCCGGGAACGCCTCGCCGGGCAGCTAAACGCCAGCTATATGTCCGGCCGGGGAACCATGACCATGCCGGGTGCCGGTGGTGCACCGGGTGCCCAGATGGTAAATTTCCTGCTCTCCCATAATACGAATGAGACCTGGATACTGGCCGTCCCAAACAGCCAGGCCGGTGCAAGCCTGATCATCGAGACGGGAAAACCGGTGATGTCCATCGGGGGATTCTCCGGCAGCGACCGGATCCTGAACGTGACCTCTCTCTCTACACTGATTGAAGAAGGTAAAGTCCGGTACTTCCTCACCGGTGGTTCCGGTGGTGCGGGTGGGGGGATCAACTCAGGCAACAGCGAAATCTTCAGCTGGGTGAGCGCCCACTGCACGGCAGTGAACCTTCCTGGCGGTAACGGAACCGGGATAAATGTGACCGGCACTGCGGCATCCCTTTATGATTGCGCCGGGGCAGCAGGCTCAGGGTAGATCACCGTTATGAAATATCTTCCAGATGAGATGGCCGGGAGCAAAATCCTGGCCGTTCTCTACCGGGAAAAACTTACCGGGTTTTTTCTCATAGGATGTTTTTCCACCCTGATCGATATCGGCCTCCTGTATGTTTTTACCGAATACGCCGGTCTCTGGTACATCTACTCGGCAACAGTCTCGTATTCCTGCGGGATGATTGTCAACTTTCTCCTGAACAAATACCTCAATTTTCGGGATACAAGCCGGAATTATCTTCGCCAGTTTTTCTTCTTCGCGCTTGTCTCCATGAGCAGTCTGGCACTGACCCTTGGCGTCCTCTATCTTGCCGTGGAGATCTGCTCCATCAACTACCTTCTCGGAAAGATTCTCGCGGTCATTATCGCGTTTTTCTGGAACTATTTCGGCCAGAGCAGGATAACCTTCCATGTGGGTGCACATGAGATAAGCGGCGACCTCCGGGAATATGTACAATGATAGTTACGCTCTGCGGTAAACCACGGATGAATGATTTTTGATGAGACAAGGGAAGATGTCTATGTATTGGAAGTACCAGAAGGAATACGTATGAACGGTCAGAACCTGAAAACACCACAAGTTAAAGGGATAATTCTTGGGCTCATCGTCGCGATCACGCTGACCGCATTTCGCATCCCCCCGCCATTCGCACTGGTTGTGGGCATAATCTTCGGATTTGTGGCGTTTGTTGTACTGGATGAAAACAAAAACCAAAAATGAAATCTTTCCGCCGCACTGCGATACGAAGGTAATCTAGGGTGGCCCGCAGGAGAGTGATCTGAAACGCATGAGCGAAATTGACTGGGATTCCCCGGAGAGTGCCGCCAGATACGACCGGAATTGCGATCACCAGTACCGGAAGGGCCGGATGCTGATTGAGATGATGAACATAAAGAAAGGGGAATCTGTTCTCGATGTCGGTTGCGGGACAGGGCGGCAGGCCGTGAATGTCTCGGAAATTATCGGGCCATCGGGCCAGCTCACGGGTGTCGATCCGTCCTCACACCGTATTGCGCTTGCACGGGAAAAGTTCGGCAGGGATTCCACCAGCACTGTCCGTTTTCTCGTAGGTCAGGCTGAGGATCTTCGTGTTATCCCGGACAATTCAATCAACCATGCGTATTTCTGTTCCTCATTCCACTGGATTGATGACAAGGACACGGCACTTCATGAGATCTACCGGGTGCTCCGGCCCTGTGGCCGGGTGGGTATGACTACACCTGACAGTGACAGCCCGAACATGATGAGGGCCGTCGTTGATCCCATCCTTGCAAAGTATCACGTTACACAGAGTCATGAACGACACCGGGGTATCGAAAGAGTCACTGCACGAGAACTTCACGATCTCCTGTCAGGCGCCGGTTTTACCTGCATCTCAATTGAGCCAAGAATAATCCTGCGGAAGTATGGTTCACCGGAAGAATTTTTGAGGCACGTAGTGGAGAGAGCTGAGCCAGAGGGAATATTGAAAGACATCCCTGACGATACCAGGGAGAAGATCGGAAGAGAGATCACCGAAGAATTCAGGAAGCGACAGATGGCCTCTGTCGGGTCTGGGAATGTTACACTGTTTGCAGTTGCAACAAAACCTGACGAAGGGAAGTGAAATCAACTGATGAGAATACTTTCAAACTTCTGGTGCGTCACCGGCAGGTTTGAAAAATTTTAACGAAGTGAACTATCGGTGACCAACCGGCAATCATCATCACGTCCGCCAATGTCCACCAAAACCACAAATTTGCTGACTGAAAATATGTTATAAATCCCGTTGAACCGCCGGTCAGTACCAGTGGCCACAAAAAAATTTATCTTACGCCCTTTCGTTGCGGGACGGATTTTTCAAGAGCGGCACGCTGCTCTTTTTCGTTCATCGCGATCAGTGTTTCAAAGATTGTCTTTACCGGCTCAGGGTCAACATGGTTGATCCGCGCAAGTTTCATCACATACTCCAGCACGTCATTCTTCCGCTGGTTGTCATGGACCGGTATCCTCTCGTTCTGCTTGATTGCTGCGATCTTTCCGGCAAGGTGCTGCCGCTGTGCGATAAGACGGATGATCTCCTCATCGATCCGGGTGACCTCCGCACGGACCTCCTCAATAGTCATAAGAAAGTACATCGCAGGAAAAACGGATAAATATGATGACACACCGGTGCAGACACGCCAAAACAGATATGAGAGAAACGCCCTATCTGATCCGGTGGTTTCATGCTCGAACGAATATCGCGCCGTGAAGAAGCAGATCTCTTCGTCGCATGGATTGCAATATCCATAGCGTTTGCCATAATATTCATCTCCCCCGGGGGCCTCCTCAGCTTCAGCCCCCGCATCAACGCCTTTGATGCCTTGGTCTTTTTTGGTATCTCGCTGGTCACGGTCGGTATTGGCTTTATCCTCCACGAGATGGCGCACAAGTTTACCGCGATACGGTTCGGGTACTGGGCGGAGTTCCGCAAAGACAACCTGATGCTCCTTGTCGCGGTTGCCCTTGCCGCGCTGGTCGGCATCGTGTTTGCCGCGCCCGGCGCGACGGTGATCTACAGCAATGCGGTGTATGGCCGCGGGATAAGCAGGGAAGAGAACGGGAAGATATCGGCAGCGGGGCCGCTCACCAACCTCCTGCTCTGCATCCCGTTTGCCGCGCTCTTCCTCTTTGCCGGGTTTGGCAACAGCCTTCTCTCGATGATCGGCATGGTCGGCCTGCAGGTGAACGCGATGATTGCCGCATTCAATATGCTCCCCATAAGCATACTGGACGGTAAAAAGGTGCTTGCATGGAACCCGGCCATCTTTGTGATCCTGATAGTGGCGGCTTTCGGTACGCTGCTGGCAACCTTTTACCCTTCCCTTCTCTGAACCATTTTTTCCTGCATACTCATAGTCGCGGGCAAGCGGGTCGCTTCTCACAGGAAGAGATTACTCCAGTTTGAGTTTTTCCAGTACTTTTACGACTTTCTGCCCTTTTTCATAGGCGTCGGCCAGTGCAGTCGGGTGGTTTTTGATCCCGCCGTACCGGTCCATATCGTTTGCGATGATGTTGTCGTAATACTCAAACCCGATCGTGTTAAAAAGCGCCGTGATGATCGGAAACGCCCCGTCAAAAACATGCTCCCAGCCGAGACCGGCCGTGGAGATGAAGATCCCCTTGTGTTTTTTTATATGGTCATCGGAGAAATACATGGTCTTCAGGATGAACTTGCGTGCCCAGAGAAACTGCTCGCGGTCGATCAACCCCTTAAGCTCAGCCGTGATCCCCATCGTGTAGATGGGAGAGGCGATGGCCACACAGTCGGCCGCCATCATCTTCCCGTACAGGGCAATCGCATCGTCCTGAACAATGCAGTCCCCGGTCTTATGGCAGGCGTTGCAGCCCCGGCAGGCGGAGTACGAGAGTTCCTTGAGGATTACCTTCTCCACGCCGCCCCCGGCATCTTTTGCCCCCTCCAGAAACCGGTCGAGAAGGGTCTCGGTATTGCCGTGCCGGTGCGGGCTCCCGGAGATGCCGAGGACTGTGAATGGCATGGGACGTCACCTGCCCAGCCGGAGCCGGAGCTCGGCGATCACATTCCTGCCCAGCCGTTCTGCGTCAGCCTTTGCCGTGGGATGGCGCTCGATCGCACCTTTTTCGTCCACGCCGTTTATCATCAGGTAGCTGATGTCCCTGTCCTTGACCTCGATCACGTTAAAGAAGCATTTCACCGAGGGGACTGCGGCATCGAACACCCAACTCCAGTTCTGTCCTGCGGTCGAGAGGAAAACACCCAGCCGTTTGCCCTTCCGCTCCGGGGGCACGACCGGAAGCTTCAGCACGTACTTCCGCGAGGTGAAGACCTGCGCCCGGTCGATCAGCATCTTTGCCTGTGCCGCTATGCCCATGCAGAAGATCGGGGAAGCGAGGACAATGATATCCGCAGCAATGATCTTATCATGGACAATATCCATCCCATCCCGCTGGACGCATTTGTTGAGTTTCTGGCAGGCGTTGCACCCTTTGCAGGGGTTTATGTTGGCTTCGGTCAGAGGGATCTTTTCGACCACAACGTCCGGTTCTTTCGCCATGGCTGCCAGCACCCAGTCAAGCAGAGTCTCCGAGTTGCCATTCCGACGCGGGCTGCCGGCGAAGGCGAGGACGCTTACAGGCATAGATGATGCTTGGACATGATGGCTGAAAAATCATTGGGTACCGATCGTGGAGGTGCGATCTCTTCCCCTTTTCGCATGCATCAGCGATCAAACCGCAAAAACCATAGTGACATGTACATCCGATTATCAGATGTACACTTGATTATCACATGTACATGTGACAAAAATCTCACGATTCACGACGGATGGCCGGGCCGGAGGGGATGGGGGGTTCCCCTCAGGGAAAAAAGAAGGCCCCGGTTATTTTTCATGAAAGGGGGCAGCGACCCCCTCCGGTCCAGTGCCGTTTCCGGAAAACCCGCAACAGATGTACGGTAACAATACATCTGCAAAAATCTTTGGTGATTCGTCATTTGGCGTCGCCAAAATTTTTCATGCGATTGATATTCCCCATGAAATCAGGCCCCACTCAAGAAAATTCAAATTATTTCATGATATTGGGTAATAAAGCGTTATCGCAATATGGGGGTGCCCTTGTGGAGGGGGCGAAGCCCCCAAGAACGTCTTTAAATTAAAAATAAATGAGATTCTTTGAATTTTTTTCCCATAATAATACTGATTCAAGGTAGTCTTTATTGAGTAATTACCAAATCTAAAAAAAATCAAAAACCGGGAGTCCTGGACGGTACTTCCGGCCCGCTCATATGCTCTTGAAACACAGGTACCAGTCCTTGCACTCGTACCCTTCGCTTAAGCGCTTGTCCATTTCGGCAGTGGTCTTTGGCGGCGCCACAACAACCTTGTCGCCCGGCTGCCAGTTTGCAGGTGTCGATACCTTGTACTTGTCTGTCGTCTGGAGCGCTTTTACCATCCGGATGATCTCGGGCATAAACCGCCCGTTCGATTGCGGGTAATAGATCATCGCCCGCATGATTCTCTTGTCATCGATAAAGAAAACGCTCCTGACCGCCGCAGTCGAATTCAGGGCGGGATGGATCATGCCGTACTTCTTTGCCACTTTCATGTTCAGATCTGCAATTACCGGGAAGGGGATGGTGACACCCATCTTCTCGCTGATGTTGCGCACCCAGGCAAGGTGTGCTGATACGCTGTCAACAGAAAGCCCTATCAGTTTCACGTTGAGCGCCGCAAGTTCATCGTGAATCGCGGCAAACGCCATGAATTCCGTTGTACAGACCGGGGTGAAATCTGCGGGATGTGAAAACAGCACCACCCATTTACCCTTCATGTCCGAGAGTTTGATTGGACCCTGCGTGGTATCAGCTTCAAAGTCCGGGGCTGGCTCTCCCAGCACCGGGAGGCGTGTGCACTCTTCTTCGGCCATAAATCAACAGACCTATTTCATCACGTCGTCCAGCTGTGCCTTGCCGTACACGTATGCCGGCATGCCCGAGAGCAGGAACGTGACCCTGAGCGCCTCCTCTACCTCGGCCTTGGTGACACCGAGCTTTGCAGCGCCCGCCAGCTGGGCGTGCACCGCATGCTGGTCACGGAGTGCCGCGGCGATGGCGATGGCGATCAGCTTCTTGGTCTTGCGCGAGATCGCCCCGTCGTCCCAGATGTGTTCTTCTAACCGCATGACGAGCTCGTACATTCCGGGCTCTTTTACTGTCAGTTCCCTGAAGAATTTCGGGACTTTTCCGATCTTCTTCTCGAGGTTTTTGAGTTCTTTTTCCGTTCCTTTCTTTGCCATACTCACTCACTCTCCAGCTGCATGGGTTCACCACAGCAGACCAGTTCTCCGCCGCCGACTTCCCTGACAACAACAACGTTCCCGCAGATCTCGCATCGATAGACCTGCCCCTCTTTTGATACGTTCACCATGGTAGATTTCACCTTCTTTTTACCGGTTGATAAAGCCAGATAACTGTAACCCGTAATAAAAGCGCCACCGGATAATTCCCCCGTGCGGGCCTTTCGGGCGGTCACAACGGCAGTACAGAGCAGGAAAAATAAGAGATTACTGGAAACTCTTTCCGCGTTTCGGCGGGTTTTTTGCATCTTCGGGAGTTTTGATATCCGGGCGGATGTGGGTCATGGGGAAACACTGGTACTCTTCGCATGCACAGGATGGGCATTTCCTGAGGTCCTGTTCAGACTTGTCAAGGGTGAACTCACGTCCGCAGTCGAGGCAGACATATTTGCCGGGACCGACTTTCTGTCCTGCCGTGTATGTCTTCTGTTCGGTCAGATAAATCACCAACCTTCTCATTCACGTCAAAGATATTTATGAGTTGTGTTCGTGGGTTCTGTCAAGTTGTCGGGTGGTAAGGCATCTCAGGAAGTGCTGTCAAAAACCGGGTGGATATGAACATGCAAAACAATATTTTACAATTCTTTCCGGTCTATTAGGATCATACAAAGAAAGAATAGTTAGTATGATTAATAATATTGGAGAATTTGAAATTTCGATCAATCAGAAACAAACATTTATTTTCTTTAAAATAACAGATGGAGTGTTAGCAACATGATATCAAGATTTCAAGATGGTGTTGTGACTTTTGATGCATCAGCAAAACTAGAGATACTCTCTTGTTTTGGAAAAACCATTGATGCCGGGGAATTCCTTGTAGAAAGTGAAGATACCACTCAAAAAGTTGTGGCACAAGATGGGGAGTATATCAGATTAAAAGAGTTCGGAGGAATCAAAAAAGGTTCTGAAATATACATTAAATCTAATCTTCCATCATTAATCGAATTGCTCGACAGTCTTGAATAATATGTCTCTTTTTAAAGCATCTTTTTTTGAAAAATTAATACATCTTTTTAAAGTTCATCTTCATATTGAAATTCACGATATAATCCATGATTTGGTAACAGTAAACCATATTCATTATCATACTAATCAAAACGCTCCATTAATTCAACAAATCGAATCCCACGGGATCTCACTAAATCTTGGAAAGATTTTTTCCTCTCTTCCACCTGAAGAAAAAGACGAATTTAAAAAATTAATTCGAGAAACTGTTTTAGATGATGATATTCCACTCCTAGAAGAAAAATCGAAAAAGAGAATTGAAGATATCCAATTGAAGGAAAGCGGGAGTGATATTAAACCATTATTGGAATTTTTTAGAGGGAAAATTCCGGATGATGATTTTATAGCATTAAGGGCGGCACTATATATTAAAAAACGATTTGATGAGGGGGCACCTTACGGAGAAATTTATTCTCTTAAAGGAGAGTTAATAGAGAAATACGGAAGTCGAGGTCTTAAAATTAACAATTTGGTTAGTTCTGGATATTTTGAAACAATGATAATGCCAATTTATAAACAAATGGCGAACAGTCCTGATTTCTCTCAAAAAGATTTTTTAGAGAGGTATAATTTAATTATAAACGAAGAGGCATTTGCGGTATTTGTATCTGGTTGGATGATGGCGGATGAGTTAGCCCCAATAATTCATAAGAAAGTACGGAAAAATTTAAAATACGGCATTCATAACATTACAATTCACGGTATCGGAAAGGAAAACGTGAATAATATTAAAGATATTCTTATCGACATCGAAATAAATTATCCTGTTTTGAGAAAAAGCATTGTAGAGAGAAACTACATTATTTCTGCCAAATTTTGGTTTGATAAAAGTAAAAAGATTTAATCGGCATTTTATATTGTATAGTATATTTAAATTGATCTGAGTTTTGAAATTATTTCGCGCTTGCCGCATTCTGAATCAGTGTTATCCACTTATTTTCCCCATTGACCTTGATCCCGCACGCCTCAGCCGGGGTCTTACCGTCAAGCCCCTCATGCGGCTTAATGAAGTTATGATAGACCTGCATTCCTTTGAAGGATCGAGGCATTCTTCGCCGATAGACGTACTCGTATGCAAAACTATATTGGTTGTTTGTCCTAAGAGTCCAAGTATGACCAGGAAGATCATCGGCGTGCTCGGCAGCCCGCTTACCGATGGTAATACGGCACAACTGCTGGAACGTGCGATGAAGGGCGCACAGGATGCCGGTTGCAGTGTGGAGACAATTATCGTGACAAATCTCGATCTCCAGGCATGCATGGAGATGATGTTCTGCCGGGAGCATGACACCTGTATCCTCGATGATGATATGCAGGCTATCTACCCGAAATTCCGCGAGATGGATGGTATTATACTTGCCACACCGGTAATGACCATGGGAATACCCGGCAAGCTGAAGTCGTTTATAGACCGGTTCCAAGTATTCTTCATGGCAAAATACGTCCGGAAAAAACCGTTTTTCACAGCAGAACAAAAGAAGCAGCGAAAAGGGCTGTTCATCAGCATCTCAGGAATGGACATACCTGAGGTGTTTGTCGGGGTAAAACTTACCGTACAGGCATTTTTTGACATCATCGACTGCCAGTACGGGGACGAGCTGCTGATCAGCGGCATGGATAAGATACAGGATATCCGGACCCGGCCGGAACTTCTGGAGGCCGCATACGCGAAAGGATTTGCGCTGGGAACGGCATTGGTTGCGGCCGATCCGGGCAAATAAAAAAACGGTGTGAAAAAACAGGGATGAACCGATCAGGTTCATACCCGAATCATGAAAATCGACAATATCATCAGATTTGAGAGGGCATCCCGGTTTACAGTAGCCCCCGCTCCCTCATGCTGCAGAACCCGTTCTTCGTGACGATTATGTGATCGATCAGCTGGATCCCCAACACAGTTCCCGCTTCCTGCAGCTGGCGGGTGATGGCGATGTCCTGGGGGCTCGGCTCAAGGGAGCCGGATGGGTGGTTGTGGACACAGATGATAGAGGCAGCCCGGTCGGTGATCGCGTCGGCAAACACCTCCCGGGGGTGAACGAGGCTGTGGTTCAGGATACCGATCGTGACTGTTCGTGTCGCTATCACCTCGCCGGCGCCGTTCAGGGTGATGCTGATGAAGTGCTCCTGCCGCCTCTCTCCCAGCCCGGCTATGAGCGGCATGATATCTTCGGGTTTCTGGATCGTCCGGACAGCGTCCGGCTGCCGGAAACAGCGCCGCCCGAGCTCGAAACATGCCATGACCTGTGCGGCCTTGGTCGGCCCGATCCCCTCGATCTCCCTCAGGTCGTCGTACCTGATGTCCGGGGGTTTTTCCGCAACCAGCAACGCGATCTCGCGGGAGAGTGCACGGACATCCTTGTTCCGGGTCCCCCTGCCGATGATCGCTTCGATCAGTTCCTGATCGGACAGGGCCTCCACCCCTTTTTGCGCTATTTTTTCCCGGGGACGGTCCAGCCGGGGAAGGTCTTTCATCTTCTTCATTGTGCACCCTGGGTCAGACGCAGCGGGCAATAACGCCGGGGATTCATTTACATGCGTGGGTGCCCCGGTACCGATAAATCCTTTCTTTTTATCCGGGCCCGAGACCGGCGTCAGAATTTTTGGCCCGCACGCTGCCCCATGAAGTACTTTTAAGTAAAACCTGACCAAATCATTCCCTCATGCCAACCAGAGAGAATGCGATGGAGGCGTTTGCCGGCGAATCGCAGGCAAACCGGAAGTATTCTGCGTTTTCCGAAAAAGCTGCCGAGGAAGGGTTCAGGAATATCGCCACCCTGTACAAGGCCGCCTCGGAGGCAGAGGCAATACATGCGAAGAAACTGTTAAAAGTACTCGCTGCCGTGGAAAATACCGAGAAGAATCTCGGGGCGAGCATTGCGGGGGAGACCCAGGAATTCACGTCGATGTACCCTGCGTTTGTGAAGCAGGCAGAAGCGGAAAAAAAGACGGATGCGGTCCTTGCATTCACCTATGCGATGAAGGCGGAACAGGTACACGCTGCCCTGTACAAGAAGGCCCTCGATGCCCTCAAAGCCGGACATGATATCGGCCGGGAAAAGATCTTCCTCTGCCCGGTCTGCGGCAACATCGAGATTGGGAAGGCACCTGATAAATGCCCGATATGTGCTGCATTCGGCAAGCAGTTCCGCGAGATCACCCTGTAAAGATGGCAGGAAAATCCGGTGAGGCTTTTTACCGGAGGTACATGAACGTCATAGTGACGTTCATTCCCATTTTTCAAGATGTTCCTGTATCACGAAGGCACAGCTATTGCTTTTTCCGCTTGTGCAGCCAGAGGATAACGATGATGATGGCAATAAGCGTGGCCCAGGACGCGGAATAGATCACGATGATAGGGTTCTCGACAATACCCGAGGGCAGGATGATGGGCGGGCTCTCCACTTTTTCGGATTCGAACTGGACGCGGACCGTGGCAGGGAACTGGGCCGGTCCGCCGAAATAATGCACGAGGATCGAGGCATTGCCCGACTGGATCACGCCCGTTACCGGGGCATTGTTGGTATTCGGGAACGCGACCGCACGGGTGAGGCGGGTGTCCCCGTCCCTCAGCTCGATATACCATTCATCCGGGTAGGTAACGGAATAGAGGTCTGTGGCACTGACCACCATCCGGGATCCCGGCGGTACGGCGACCTGCCAGATCCCCTCCTCCGTCCGGTTGAAGAAGGTGAGCAGCCGTGTTGCCATATCGCCGTTGCCAAGGAAAAAGGAACTGGACGGTATGGAACAGGCATCCGTCATGTTAGTGACCGGAAGGTTTACCGTCCGGACACCGGTTGCCGGGGTGCATCGGTACCGGTCATCCATGACCTCGCCATATGACAGTGCCCGGTCATATATCCTGACTTCATCTATACCGCCGCGGAAAAACCGGGGACACTCCGTATCCGGCGAACTTCCGGTTCCCGCATCGGCACCAACGATGACGTCATTCATATTCCCGTAATGGATTGCACCGGACGCGTTTACTTGGTTACGGAGGATGCCGTCAAGGTACACGCTGACCATGCTCCCGTCATAGGTCCCGGTGACCTGGTGCCACTCCCCCAGCGTGATCCCATCATGCCGGACGGGCACGGAGATATCGCCGGCACCTTCGAGACGGACCGTCCACCAGAGATCGTTCCCGTCAGCGAACCCGAGACGGTACCCCCCGTCATGGTAGCTGGAGAGCAGGACCTGAGGGGCGTATGAGTCCGTGTAGAACCATGCGGAGACCGTGATCGCGTCAGTCGGATGGTTCGCGTCGGTGTAAGGGACGTCCACGTAGGAACCGTTCCCGTTCAGCAGCAGTGCCCCTCCGCACCCGCCATTTCCGATGCGGTCTGCGCCATGGATGGTACCTCCGTTCCCGTGCCCGGATACATCGAGGGCATATATGCCGCTGCCCTCATTGAAGTCAAAGTACACTACCGGCCCTCCTGATGCAGGTGGTTTGGCGGCAGCAACTGGTGTGGAGCTGATCACGAGCAGGAGTATCACGCCAAGTACTAGCCATGCCATCCGGCTGGTACGCAAACACATGTTAATCCCGGTACGGTATTACCAGTGGTCTATTGGAGCTTTGCTGAAAAGAACGTTGCGATGAGCCGAGGATAGGAACTTCAATACCTTTATATCACGCCGGGTCATTGTCGAAATAATGAGCAAAGTCACCGTCTACTCCACAAAAGCCTGCCCGTACTGCAGTATGGCAAAGGCATTTCTTGAGAAGCACGGCGTGCCATATGAGAGTATCGACGTCGGTTCGGATCCCAAAGCGGCCCAGAAGATGATCGAGCTGTCCGGCCAGCGGGGCGTGCCGGTCATCACGGTCGATAACGAGGTCATTGTCGGTTTTGATGCCCGGCGGCTGAACGAACTGTTCGGGGAACCGGCAGCCGGGGAGATTTTCGATGTCCTGATCATCGGGGCAGGCCCGGCCGGCCTGACCGCCGGGGTGTACTGTGCACGGAAGCTTCTCAAGACCCTGATCATCTCAGAGAACATCGGCGGCCAGGCGCTCGAGTCGTGGGCGATTGAAAATTATATGGGATACCGTATGATCACCGGTGAAGATCTGATGAAAAAATTCGAGGAGCAGGTGCAGAACCTTGATATGAAGCTCGAACTCGACCAGGTCACCGGCATCGCCCAGGAAGACGGTCTCTTTCTGGTAAAGACCATATCGGGCAACACCCTGAAGGCACGGTGTCTCATCCTGACGCAGGGAAAACAGCCACGGAAGCTTGGTGTGCCCAAGGAGGATCAGTACCTGGGACGCGGGCTCTCCGTCTGCTCGACCTGTGACGGTCCGCTGTTCAGGGAGAAAAAGGTCGCCGTGGTGGGCGGGGGCAACTCGGCACTCCAGACCGCCATGGAGATGAGCGAGATCGCACAGTCCGTAAACCTCATTGTCCGCAGCACGATCCGGGCCGACCCGGTCTACGAAAAGAGGCTCGAATCAAAACGCAACATCACGGTTCACCTGAATTCGCGGGTGACTGAACTTCACGGGGACCGGTTCCTCACCGGCATCACGATAACGGACGAGAAAGGCGTTGAACAAACCGTCAGCGTGGACGGCGTTTTTATTGACATCGGCTGGATCCCCAACACCGAACTGCTTGACGGTTTTGTCGAACTGAACGACCAGAAGGAGATCGTGGTGGACATTAACTGCCACACGAGCAGGAAGGGCATCTTCGCCGCCGGGGATGTAACGTCCGTGAAGGGCAAGCAGATCATCATTGCCTCGGGAGAAGGGGCAAAAGCGGCGCTGGAAGCAGCAGAATACGTGATGAAGCTGGAGGATTAGGGGGTCATACAAGATCAGGATTGCTGTCTGGCCACTCTCTTCCGGTCTTTCTCCCGGTAACCCTCCAGCAGCACGGTCATGACGTTTTTCACCGGTTTATCTGTGTGGCCGGCGATATGGAATTCGCAGAAGGGGCAGGACGAGATGACAATATCCGCCCCGGTCTTTTTTATCTCTTCTCCCCGGCGGCGACCGAGTGCTGCCGCCTCCTCGGGGTTTCCGGATCGCACGCCACCCCCGGAGCCGCAGCAGATCGCGGGCATCTCGACGAGGTCCACCACCTGCCGGATCAGCTCACGGGGCTGGTCCCGGATCCCCTGTCCCCGCATCAGGTGGCAGGGATCGTGGTAGGTCGCCCGGACCGGGAGGCGTGCCGGGGGTTCGATGCCGTACGTGGTGAGCACTTCTGAGATGTCCATCACTGTAAACGGCGCCCGGTAATCGTTTTTGAGCGTGGAGCCGCATCCGGCGCACATGGTCATGACCGTACCGATGCCCCGGGACCGGAAGGTATCGATATTCCGCTGTCTGAGGGTGTCAATGTAGTCCAGCTGGCCGGTCCTGATGAGCGGGGAACCACAGCAGACCTGTTCTTTCGGGATGATGACCCGGATGCCGTTCCGCCGGAGTACTTCCATTGCGTCCAGTGCCGTCTGCGGGAGGCGCATGTTGTACATGCACCCGACAAAGAACCCCACGGTCGCTTTGGGCGTCCCTGCGGGTTCGATCACCCCGCCAACCTGTTCAAGGAACGTGCGGTCGGATCTGGGGACGCTTCGCCCTGTCTCCCGGATGAGTGCGGCGACCTCGAGATGCCGGGGAATGGTGAACCCCCGCCTGTTGGCCAGCGCCCGGAGTTTCTCGATCGCTTTTCCGGGGATCTCGATCTTCTTGGGGCATATCTTCCAGCATGCCTGGCAGCTAGTGCAGGTAAAGAGCCCTTCTTTGACTGCCGCCGGGATGCGGTCACCACTATCGCGGGGGTCGAGGGCGAGGCGCATTTCCTGCCGCATCGCCGTCGGGCCGAGGAAATCGGTGACGTCCATCGCCGGGCAGACGGAGACGCAGCAGAGGCATTCGATGCAGTCCCGCAGCGGCTTGATAGCGTCAATATCCGCCTTTTTGGGCATCTTGAGCGACTCTCTGGGCAGCAAAAACGCAATTGCCTCGAGCTGCGGGAGGAGATCTGCCACGAGATCTTTTTTGACCGGCAGGTGCAGGGGTTCTATAGTGATGTCGTCCCGTGCCTCTTCCATGCAGGCGAGCACCGGTTCACCGTTGACCCGCACGGCACAGCTCCCGCACTGCCCGGACCCGCAGCAGTACCGGTACGAGAGCGTTGGGTCGATCCCATCGTGGATGGCATGGAGGATGTTGAGGACCCGGGCCCCTTCATTTGTCTTCACCATGTAGGTCTCCAGCCGGGGGGCTGCGTCTTTTTCCGGGTCGTACCGGGATACCCTGACGGTAATTTCCTTCACGCCGGCACCTCCCGTTTTTCTATCCCGTCACGTTCCCGGGAGATATACGTGTGGCCAAAAGGCGAGTGCTGTGCGTCCCATGCAGGGGGGATGTCGATCCGCATGTGCGCCCCCCGCGATTCCGGGCGGTTGAGGGCGCTCCGGCAGATGAGCGAGGCGGTCAGGCACATGTTCCCGACAATACAGCATTCTGCGAGGTTCCGTGAGGTCCCGGCCCGGATCTTCGCCGATGAGAGCCGTCGGACCGTCTGGAGGGTCTTTTCGAGGCCTGCGGCATCCCGGAATATCCCTGCCCCCTGCCACATCGCCAGCTGGAGTTCCGTGCGTATCCGGGCCGGGTTCTCGTTCCCGGCGAGGAAGCCATCGAGTTTTTGGTGCACGCATTCGAGCTGTGCGGCATCGGTCTTTTTCACCCGTTTTTCCGCATTCCCGGCTGATTCCCCGGCACGCCTGCCGAAAACCTGGGTATCGGCAAGAGCATTGCCTCCAAGACGGTTGGCGCCCTGGACGCCACCTGCCACCTCCCCGCAGGCAAAGAGCCCGGGCAGGGTCGTCCTGCACGAAGGCGTGATACGCAACCCTCCCATTACGTGATGGGCGGTTGGCGCCACTTCCATCGGTTGTTCCCGGATGTCCAGGCCAAACCTGAGGAACTGCTCGAGCATGACCGGCAAGCGTTCTTCCACCTGTTTTCTGGGGAGGTGCGTGACATCGAGCCAGACACCGCCGTGCATCGTGCCACGTCCCTCCAGGATCTCGGTCGCGATCGCCCGTGACACGACATCACGGGTGGAGAGCTCCATCCGGTTCGGGTCGTACCGTGCCATGAACCGTTCACCGAGAGAGTTTTTCAGGATCCCGCCCTCGCCCCGGACCGCCTCGGTGACGAGCCGCCCCCGGGCATCGTACGGGTAAACGGCGCCGGTCGGGTGGAACTGGACCATCTCCATATCGATCAGATCGGCACCGGCGCGGTATCCGATCGCAAACCCGTCACCCGTCCCGCTCGACGAGTTGGTGGATATGTCAAAGACTTTTGCCCCGCCACCGGTCGCGAGGACAATACTGTCTGCCCTGAACACGACCGGTCTCCCTTTCTCATCGAGCGCGAAGGCACCGGCCACCCGCTCTCCGTCTTTCATGAGATCGATGACCGTCATTTCCTGGAATGTCGCCACGCCGGCAGAATCGAGCCTCTCCACCAGTGTGGCCATCATCTCGTGACCGGTCCGGTCACCGGCATAACATGTTCTCGGGAAACGCTGCCCTCCAAACGGGCGCTGGGCGACTTCGTCCGCCTCGGTAAAATCAAAGACCGCCCCCCACCGGATGAGATCGTCCATCCGCAGCGGAGCTTCCCTGACAAGGATACTCACCAGTTCCGAATCGTTGAGGTACGCTCCGCCCTTCATCGTATCGTCGAAGTGGATCTCGCACGAGTCCTCCTCCCGTAAAACCGCGTTGTACCCACCTTCCGCCATCGGGGTGCACCCGCCCTTTCCGAGAATGGTCTTTGAGAGGATCACGGTGTCGCCGTGCCCGGCCGCCTCGATGGCAGCCCGGACACCGGCGCCGCCGCTGCCGATCACAAGCACGTGGCAGTCCACCACGTCATCTGCATGCATCTTATTATTCTGTGCGTCGTATAGTTACATAAATAAATGGTACTGCCAGAGTGAACCAAGAATGAGAATTTTGATGAAATTCGGCGGGACTTCAGTGGCCGATGCTGCCTGCATCAAGCGGGTCGTGGACATTCTCGAGAATCACCACAACGCTGGTGATGAGGTGGCCGTTGTCGTCTCCGCCCAGCGTGGAGTCACCGACCAGCTCATCGAGGTGGCATGTGCGCTCCCGACGGCAAAAGACAGCTCCTGTATCGCCCCGCTGATCCAGAGCCTCTCGAAGCGGCACATGACCACGCTCGAAGGGTCTGCACCCGATCTCGTTGCGGAAGCCGGCTCGGAGATCGATGAGCGGCTCATCAGCCTCCAGAACATCCTTGTTGCGGTCTATAACCTCCGGGAGCTCACCCCCCGTTCCCGGGATTACATCATCTCCTTTGGCGAACGGCTCCTTGCCCCGGTCATTGGCGCTGCCATCCGCCAGCGGAAAATCCCGTCGACCGTGCTGGACGGCTGCGAAGCCGGCATCCTCACGACGGCCCAGCACGGCGAGTCGACTGCTCTTCACACGAGTGATGCACGTATCAGGAAACGCGTCGGCCCCCTCCTTGGCAGCGGGATACCGGTCATCATGGGGTTCATGGGCTGTACCGAAAACGGGATCGTGACGACGCTGGGGCGGAGCGGGTCCGATTATTCTGCGTCCATCATCGGCGCCGGCATTGATGCGGACGAGATCTGGATCTGGACCGATGTGGACGGCATCATGACCTCGGATCCCCGGGTCATCAACGATGCCCGCGTCCTCAAAAGGGTCTCCTATATCGAGGTTATGGAGCTCTCCTACTTCGGTGCGAAAGTGATGCATCCCCGTTCTATCGATCCGGCGATGAGAAAGAACATCCTCGTCCGGGTGAAAAATACCTTCAACCCCTCTCACCCCGGCACGATGATCGTACGGGACGGTCACCGCGACCGCCGGGTCGTGAAGGCGCTCACCTACATCGCGAATGTCGGGTCCCTCAACATCAACGGGGCGCAGATGGTTGGGCGCCCGGGTGTTGCCAAGGCGATCTTCTCCGCGCTTGCTGACCATGAAGTGAACGTGATGATGATCTCGCAGGGATCATCGGAAGCCAACATATCGCTGATCGTCGATGAACCGCATCTCGACATTGCGGTGGACGCGCTCTCGGGGCTCGTGAAGCAGGGGGTCATGCGCGACGTGACCTATGACCACAATGTCTGTGCGGTTGCGGTCGTTGGTGCCGGCATGGCAGGGGCCCCGGGGACCGGCGGGAGGATCTTCACCGCACTCGGCAATGCCGGTATCAACGTGATGATGATCTCGCAGGGATCATCGGAAGCCAACATCTCCTTTGTCGTGAAACAGGAGGACGGCCCGCGGGCGGTCCGGGTGCTCCATGACGAGTTCCGGCTCTCAGAGGAGTGCGATGACTGAGAACGCCTACCGCGATGCCGGGGTGGATATCGACCTCGAGGCAGCTGCCATCCGGGCTCTGGTAAAAAACCTCAGTTACCGGCGGAAAGGGGAGTATACGATGCTCGGCAGCGTCGGGCATTTTGCCGGGCTGATCGACTTCGGGGAGAAGGCGCTCGCGCTGACGACAGACGGTGTCGGCACGAAGATGCTGGTTGCCGATCACCTGCATAACTGGACCACGGTGGGCATCGACTGCATCGCGATGAACGTAAACGACCTTTACGTTATGAACGTGGAGCCGGTCGCGTTCGTGGACTACATCGCCACCGACCGGCTCTCGGTGGAGAAGATGGCACAGATCGGGATCGGCCTCAACGAGGGCGCACGGCAGGCCAACATCGATATTGTTGGCGGTGAGACGGCCTCGCTCCGCGGGCTCGTGAACGGGCTTGACCTTGCCGGTACCTGCGTGGGGGTCCAGGCAAAGGACCGGATCGTGACCGGCGCAACGATCCGTCCCGGCGACAAAATTATCGGCGTCCCATCCTCCGGTATCCACAGCAACGGTCTCTCGCTTGCCCGCCGGATCGTGGAGACGCACGGGGGCTATGATGAGAGACTGAAAAACGGCAGGACGCTGGGACAGGAACTCCTCATCCCGACCCGCATCTACCACGAGAGCCTGCAGGTAGCTGCCGCTTTTCCCGTGCACGGGATGTGCCATATCACGGGAGGAGGCCTCCTGAACTTCGCCCGGCTGAGCCGGTACGGGTTCCGGTTTGACCGGCCTATCCAACCTCCGGAGATATTCACGTGGCTGCAGGAGACCGGCAGCATTTCGACGGTGGAGATGTACCGCACCTTCAACATGGGCATGGGATATGCATATGTCGTCCCGCCACCAGCTGTGACGGGTGTGCTCAGCGCCGTAAACGGGGCTCAGGTGGTCGGCGAGGTAATCGAGACGCCGGGTGCATGGCTGGGGGATACCCGGATAACGTAGGCACCGGGATTTTTCCGGTTCTACCCCTTACCCGGATCCGGACAAGGGCAGGATCCGGTATCCGGGGACTTGCATGTCAACAATTTTAACAAAACCATTTTACATTTCTAAAAACAGATCAGATCTGATCACAATCACGAATTTCTTATGACTGCCCATGCTTTTCTCTTCAGCGAACCGGTTACTGCAGAACGGCTCTCCTGGCTTGCAGAATCCATGAAATATTTCTTTGTTAACCTGCACCCGGACGCTCTTCGTCATCCGTCAAGGGGCAACAGTCCCTTTTTTATCTTTTTTTTGACCGGCGATGCCTTATACAGCCTTCACAATGAAGAGACGCTTCCCCTCTGGGACATTATCCTCTCGATGCCTTCTGTCCAGCTCATCTGCGACCGGGAGGAACTGGACCTGAGGGGGCTCTCTGTCGAATCCCTCAAGATGAGATATCCCAATCAGGTAGCAGACCAGAACGGGAGGAAGAAAAGTTTCCCGCGATCATTCTGGAGAGAACTGGTCCGGGTATGGCGACAGTTCGAACCGGGTTCCGGCTCGTTCGGTTACCTCCAGATCTCCTCGCCGTACATGAACCGGTCAAGCCAGTATTCAGTCTCCTGTCTCCATGCGGCAGTCGAGGAACAGATGGCACCCGAGCTGTATGGTTACCTTGACGGAGTCCATCTCAGCCATTCCAACCAGAATCCTGCCGGGTTCAGGAATACTGGTGAAGGATTCCTGGAGCTCGAGGACATTGCCCGGAAAAGAGGCATGCCGTTTTTAATGCTTGCCTGTGGCCGGTGCGCCGGTGAACGGGGATACAGTACATGGGATGACGGGAAAGGCATTATCATCTCGACCTGTACCATCGAACCCTGCAAAATCCGTCACCTCAATGTCATCATCGACCGGTTCAGGAGGGGCCACCCGATTGGCGGCGAAACAGCCGGAATAATCGCCAGCACGAAAGGTGCCGGGACGGGGCCGGAACAGTGGGGAAAAAAAGAACCCGACGCACCTCCGCTGGTCGTCATTCTGACCCATTCACCTTACGGGACCGAGCATACGTTCGGGGGCTTGTCGTTTGCCATTGCCGCCGCCCACCAGGGGATCGCGACCCGGGTTATTTTCCTTGAAGACGGTATCTACACGCTGACCGGCACGCACGCGGCAGAACCTGATGACGTCTTTTTTAATATGCAGAACATGATCGATACTGCTGCGGGAAATGAAAACCTCGAACTGTATGCCTATATCCCGTCTTTCCAGAGACGCAGCATCCAGAAGAACAAAAAGCTGAATGGAGTCCTCGACATCGGTCCTGGTGAACTTGCGCAACGGTTATTCGCATCCCCGAAAGGAGCCCTCGCAAACTACCAGCGGGTCCTGTTCTTCTAAAAAGACCGTTGAACGATGACAAAGAACATCCATTCTGATATGCCGGCCTCCCGGGCCGGCATCATGCGGCAGGGACGTCCAATTTTGTGAACCCTGAACCGGAGGGGGCAAAAACACACCGGATCAATACCATGTACATGATCTTTTTCAGAATCCAGGCACCGTATTGATAAATAAACGGGACAGGGACCTACGTATCTTCTGATGCACTCAGCGCGGCCCCGATAGGAAAAATATCTGAACAGGCGTTTCCAAGAACCGAGAGAAGCGCGTCATGGCCCTCCAGATCAAGACCCGGTGACTCCCACATTTTTGTGTAATCTGACATGGTTAAAGACCTGCCTGTTTGACTACCTGAAATCATTAACTTTTTCTGACTTCCGCTTTCAGCCTGATTGCATGCCTGATAGTGAACATCCCCATGCAATGTGTAAGGGCGTATTCTTTGAGGTCTTGGACCTGGGCATCGGTCGCGTTGCCTTTCACGTCAAGAAACACCCGGTATTCCATGACCAGGGTTTTGTCCCCGAGGTCGAACTGGGCCGTGTAATCGAGGTCCGCCTCGACCCGGGTCTTCACCGATGTGAGCCGGATATTGCGCATCGTGGCCTCGGTCACGTACGTGCTGGTATAGCAGGCAGCAAACCAGAAGAGCCCGAACGCCATCGGGCCGGGCCGGATTGCCGGACCTGCGAAGTTCGGGTGGCTGGCTTCCATCGTGTAGCTGCCGTCTTTCACCTTGATGGTCGAGCGGAACTGGGGGCCACCTTCCTCAAAGAGCCAGTCCCCTTCGATCTTTGCGGTGAACTTTGCTTCTCCTGGCGTTTTTTTGATCTCCTCCCGGTAATCTTTGACCTGTTTGGTGTCGATATTGTTCAGTCCCATGGTTAACACTCATACATTATTTAAACATAAAGTAAATATATTTTATTGAATATTACCTTTTTAAAATTTTTCACTGGTTACCAACGCCGTTTGGCTGTGCCAGAACTTCTGCAGTTTTTTGCATCAGCAATTTCAGCTCATCGTTCCAGGACACGCACCGTTGTGCGGGAATTGACGGGCTTCGGCCACAGGAGTGGGTTCCTGAAACGCAGGCAGTCTTCACTGCCCACAAAGTTGGAGCCGTTTTATCTGATTTTCATAGCTCCGGTATAAACCCGATCGGTTCATCTGCGGTTCCCCGGAGCCAACGGATCAGGTCTGGTTACGGTACCAGGATATCGTCTCTCCAAGCCCGTCTTTCATCGTATATTCCGGCTCGTACCCGAATGCCAGTTTCGCACGCGAGATATCAGCCAGCGAGTCCCGCACGTCGCCGGCCCGGGCCGGTTCGTGCCGTACGGGAACCGTCCGGCCGGTGATCTCCATGATGCGTGCAGCGAGTTCATTGATGCTGATGCGCAGGTTGCACGCGATATTGAAGACTCCCTGCGCACCGCTCCCCATGGCCCGGATGTTTGCCTGCACGACATCGTTCACGTAGGTAAAGTCCCGGGTCTGCTCCCCGTCCCCGAAGATGGTGATCGGCCGGCCCGCAAGAATCGCCGTAACAAACTTCGGGATCACGGCCGCGTACTCGGACTCCGGGTCCTGGCGGGGCCCGAATACATTGAAGTACCGGAGGGAGATCGTCTGCAGGCCGTAAACCTGGTGGAAAGACTGCAGGTAGTATTCCCCGGTAAGTTTCGAGACCGCGTACGGGGACAACGGCAAAGGTCTCATCTCCTCGTGCTTGGGCAGTTCCGGGGTCTCGCCATAGACCGATGACGAAGAGGCAAAGACCACCGTCCGGACATTGGAATCCCGGGCGGCGACAAGCACGTTCAGCGTGCCGGTCACATTTGCTTCATTCGTGGCACGAGGGTCTGCAACCGATCTTGGAACCGAGGCAATTGCACCTTCATGGAAGATCCCGTCAGCGCCTTCGAACGTTTCGGTGAGCAGCGGGAGGTCGGTGATACTGCCCCTGACAAAGGTGACGGTATCCCGGGAAAGAAACGGCCTGATGTTTTCCAGATTCCCCGAGAACAGGTTATCGAGCACCACGATTTCGTGGTCTTTTTCTGCCAGTTGTTCGACAATATGGGACCCGATAAATCCTGCCCCGCCGGTGACGATATACTTCATGCATTTTCCCGCGTATCGTGGTGTGGAAAATAATCCGGATTAATTTTAGTTGTTAATCATATAAAAACGAGTCATAAAGTCCCGTATCCTGACAAAGCGGGCATTTCAATCGCCGGCAACCCGGGGGGCAAGGGAGAAACTCAGATGAGTCCTGACTCAGGCGTACACCCCCAGGCATATAGACTCAGACATACATGATGAATAACCGGGGGGTTTAATGGTGAATGTACGCGTGCCCGTGGGCGCGAGTATACGGGATGAAAACTTGTAACGGAGGAATTTCCTTTTTCGTTGCAATTCCTCCGGGAGCTGAAAAGAATGGGGATCCACGATGATCTCCCAAGACTGAAGAAATCATTCTTGGTTCCGGTTATCGGGAGGTTTTACCGGGAAAAACGTACTGGTTTTTATCGTGGTTGCCTGAACATCCGTCTATGTGCGTTTCCTCTGAAAATCGGATCGTATGACCAATTAAGTCCATGCAAGTGAACTCCCTGTCCTACCTGCCTCCGAGAGGCCCTGAGGCGGCGAGGCCCACGCAAATCCGGTCATATTACGATTTTCGTAGTCAGGGTGGGAACCCGATCGGTTCACCTGCATTTCTGCCGGGCCGGAACAACAGACATTTATTGACTAAATAAAAAAAACAGGTGTAGCAGGAACCATGTTTTTTTTCTTTCATCTCGTCACCGGCATCATCCTCGGGCTCCTGATCGGCGATATCCTCCGGGATCGGCGGTGGATCATCCCGTGCGTCATCGGGGCGGTCCTCCCGGACATTGTCGATAAACCGCTCAATTTTATCTTGTTTCCCACCCTCAACGGGAACGGCAGGTTCCTGTTTCATAACCTGATCGTTTTCGCGATCCTGCTGGTGGCCGGAATTCTGGTATGGAAATACTATGCATCCCCGGTCATCCTCGCGCTGGACATCGGGGTACTCTCCCACCAGATCCTCGATTCCATGTGGGCGGAGCCCCGACTCTGGCTGTATCCCCTGCTCGGCCCGTACCCGGCGCAGCCCGTGCATCCACCGGATTACATCTTCGACTTGCTGGCAGGGGATCTCAACAATCCTTCCGAATGGGTCTTCATCATCCTCTGTACCTTCGCACTTGTCCTGTACTGGCAACGGGTTCCCCTTATTGCTGCCGTTGCACGCCATAAAAAAGCCGGCGACACGCTCCTGAAATGCGCGGCGGTCGTGCTCTGGGTCCTCTGCGGGATCGTGCTCGCGTGTGGCCTTTTTAAAATCCCCCTGACGGTTCTCTCTATAAAAAACACCGACCAGTACGCATTCACCGCAGTTGTCATCGCACTTGCCGCGATCCTCATGGTGCGATGGGAAGCGGCCCTTCAACGTTTACGCCCCATGCCGGAAAACCTGCAGAAGACTCCCGGCTTGCCGGTGCCGGCCCCTCCCGTAACGGGAATCGACCGCATGGAATGCCTTGTACGACTGGCCGGGAGAGATCCCCGCGGGATATCGCTGGCCGCAGCAAAAGAGATTGTACGTGCGTACTGGTTGCCGGATGAACGGAAAGACCGGTCAGCTTACCACCTGACCCTGATACTTCTTGCTATTATCATCATTGCGACAGCCGCAGGAGGCATTGTCCTTGTCACCGGCGGAAAAGAGATCCCGGAGGGCATGCTGGCACTCGGGGCCATTGCTGCCGGTCTTCTGGCCGGGTTGCTGGTGATGTCGGAAAACACCGGGCCTGCGTAAAAGGCTCGTCAGGATATTACAGGTCGTGCACCGGTATGCTCATGTTACCGATTGACCTGTCAGGGCAGGATACCCATGAGGACTTTTTGGGTTCTCCACCGGATGGACCGTGGCTCCGGTAACATACCACGCACCTGGGCAGGACAAAAAAGCATCTCTGGATCGGCACCACGAACCGGTATTTTTTAAGGGTAAAGTGCTTATAAAACCCCAAAAATAAATTTCATATTCTGACGTAAAAAGTGATAAATAAAAGTGAACTAAAAAAGAGTGAAAAAAAGTACCTCAATTTTCAGTCGAGTTGATCTTTGCTCTGAACAAGAATATGCAGTCCTATCGCATTGTGGGGGTCGCCACAACGGCGGTGGCGGAGGCATTGTCGAAGCCCCCAGGAGTGTCGTGATGGGTCTGTGTTAATGATATCCCAGGAAAAAATTAGGGGCTAAAATAACACTTTACCCTTTTTTAAAAATCCATCGGTTATGGGATCCGGCATATGCTGACCCCCGGATCCTTCTTCCGGCCGGGCATTCATTTCCCCGCTTGTTTGAGACTGCCTCTCACGTCTGCCCGCATTCCCTCAACAGCCGGAATAACCGGACCATCCGGTCCTGAAACTCCACCGCTGGTGTCCCCGCGCCATGCGCACGCTAAAAAATTCAACCAGCAGGGGCGCACTCCTGCATGTCCCGGTCAGTCCGCCACAGCCGGTTCATGTACTTATCGTATGGCTGACTGAAGGGACATCGATCTGGTTAAAAAATTCTTCCGAATAACCGTCCGGGAAGACGACCCGGGTAACATCAGGCGAGAAGTCCGCGCTCACAAGCGGTGCAAACCAGTACTGGTTGAGGGCACGCTGCGCATTCTCAAACGAGAGTTCCGGTGTTACATACAGGTTACCACCGGAGAGGGAGCTGACTGTCGCAAAGGGGTGGACAAGGACCGTAGTTTCATGGTTATCCACGCTGATGACATCGACCGAGACATCAAAATTATTTTCGAGGGCAGATTTTAATTCCGTGCCCGGGTCTGCAATCCTTGCAAAAACCGCGGCCTGTTCCAGCCAGTTGAGTTCGTAGTGTATATCTACCTGTGCATCGCCATTCCCGCTCACCACGATATTGAGATTGTGCACAATCACTGCGCCTGCAGGAGCGGCCAGGCAGGCAACAAGCAGGAACGCAACCAATGCACTGTGAAGAAGTTTCATATTGCGTACCGGGATCTTATTCATCATTCTTTATAAATACTGGGTAACAGGGCCGTCAAATCCCGGATAAGAACACAATTTATATCATCAGAACATATCCTCACATATGGATGAACCACACACCAGTGCCTCCTCAGCACCAGCACCTGAAGAGGCCCCCTCCGCAAGGGGCAGGAATATTTTCGGTGCAGCGGTCTCAGAAGTTCAGCGGGTTGAAGATTTATTACGATACCTGGGAAAAGACCCCGATTTAATAACCCTTTCGGAAGCAAAGGAGATCGCTCACATACTCAGTTATTCCTCGCACCGCGATGAGCGGAATTTTTACCGGTGGTTTTTTGCGATTCTGGGAATATTTGTCGTGGTTGCGATCATCAGCATGGCGATTCTCGCTCTGAATGGAAAAACCATACCGGACGGCCTTATCGTGATCGGATCGGTCGCAATGGGCCTTTTTGCCGGAGTACTGGTCTGCTCGTGCCGGGCGGAATGAACACTGGAGCCCGGCACAGTTCACACGGCGTTGCGGAATCCCCCGGACGAAAAGGATCGGATTAATTTCATACACACCGTGCCGTGGCGGGAAGTTTATTGGACAGGCACCGGCAGGTGGTGTCGGTAAGGGATAATGAAGGTATGGCTGCGTTCAAAGGGTTCATCTCTTTTCCGTTCATTCCTGCCACAAAAACGTAAACGGACAGCGGTTATGACCGGGCAATCCTCCGTGCTTCAGGTGCAGATCCGCAGGTATCCGGGCCTGATCACCCGGATCCGCAATAATCGCTAGGCATGTCCCGGTACATCCATGCCGGACCACCGACGCACACATCCCATCCCCGGGAAAGATGGGCAAAATATAATTCAGGAACGTTTTTATTATTATACCCGTTATGATGTAACTACGGATGATTAAAAAAAATCTGTTAGCCGGAATACTCCTACTTCTGGTCATTGCAGGTTGCTTTTTGCTCGCTGACTACCTTTCCTCCACTACTGGGACAAGTGGTAATGCACCGGCGGTAAATGGCAGCGGTCACGCAACGCCCACGGCTACCCTGACAAAGAAGCCTGCCACGGCCACACCCACTACCGCAGCGGCCAAATCAACGCCGGCCACTACCAAAACCACATCTGTACCCACACCAACACCCCAGGCGTATTCGACCAGCCAGATAGATCAGCATTTGATCGATATCGCATTCGATCCCAACCACCAGACGATATCCAAAATCGACGCATCGTCAGCTAAGATTTCCATAACCGGCGCGTACGTCGATTCGGACGTAACACTCCTGAGCAATTTCGACCAGCAGTTCAATACCCGCTCCACGACGCTCATGCTGCCGAATGCACCGGTTCAAACTACGCAGGGTGATATTGTTATCAATTTCCTGCCGGGATCTTCTCTGGCTGCGCTTAGCGCTGATACGACCTATAATACAGTCAACACCAAGCAGATACTTAACACCGATGGCACGGGGACACTCTGCTCGATTTACCGCACGATAGCGACACCCATTACAAATCAACGTAGTATCTCTCCCACTACCAATATAATATACCTGAATTCCGACCTGACCGGGGATGAGCGGGAGCACTACCTTATTCGCGGCGTGCTCTATTTCCTCGGGTTTCCGGGGGAGACCGCCAGGTACACGGACAGTATTTTTTATTCCCAGCCCAATACGGTGCCGAGTTTAAACACGATCGACTGGAAGGCCGTTGAAGTCATGTACGGCAACAAAATATCCAACGGTATGACCCTTTCAACGGTCAGGGGAATATTACCCACGTAGTATCACTTTTTTTTTAAAAAGTTCTGGATTTGCACACACATGCATCGCCTGAATTAAAAAAGGTTTTATTCCTGGGAATTCTCCTGCATCTTTTCCCGGACTTCATCTATATGCATGACGATATCGAGAGACGCTCCGGTCAGGCAGTAACCCTGGCGATCCAGCGCATAGACCGGGAATTTTACCAGATCATCCGGCACGGGCTTTGCCGTGAGTTTCCTGAAGTTGACGAGATCCTGGATATTCAGCCCGATCTTGTCGCAGATCTCCCGGAGCTCAACGATCCAGCGCTTGAGATCACGGACATCGGCCCCGTCCCACTTGAAGATCTGGTATATCTTCATGTAGGCGTCGCGTTCAAGCACGATGTGGGTGACGTTCTTTTCGGATTTCAGGTAGAACTCCAGAAATGTCCGTATATCTTTCACCTGCTGGGCATGTTCATACGCGGCCGCCCGGCACTCTTTCATGATTTTATTGAACTCCTCAGGACTGATCTTCCCTCCCAGTTTTGCCATATCCTTGGACAGTTCCTTTAAGTTTTCTTCGATCTCCCTGAGTTCATTGATCATATCCTCGAATTTCTTGTTCAGTTCCACCCCGAAAAATGCTTCCATGTATTCCGACTGTGTTGTCATCATATGTACTTGACAACAATAAACTATAATCATTTGTACCAAGACAACATCTATCCATTAACACGGTGAAATAATTCATAATACGTATGTCACGACGTTCTCCAGTCAACCAGGGATTATTCACCCATGGCGGTATTATCACCGAGCGGGATCCCGATTTCTGCATTGTCCGGCTCCGGATGCCTGCCGGGATGATCACGCCTGCCGGGATGAAAGAAGCAGGGGCGATCGCCGAACGGTACGGCATTGAACATATCCATCTCACCACCCGCCAGACGATGGAGTTCCCCCATGTCGACCCGGCGAACCTGGAGGGCCTGCTTGGCGAGCTGGAAGCGAACGGGACGCCTCTCGGTGCCGAACGGGAAGAAGTCGTGAATATCACGGCATGCATGGGGACCCGGCACTGCAAGTTTGCGAACATCGACAGTGTCGGCCTTGCCCAGGAGATCGACAAGCGGTTCTTTGCAAAGGAGCTGCCGGTCAAGGTCAGGATCGCGATCTCGGCCTGCCCGAACGGCTGCGAGAGCGAGCGGCTGAATGAGATCGGCATCACGGGCACCCGGCGCCCGATCCGCGACCCCGGCCTCTGTACCGGGTGCGGGACCTGCACGCATTACTGCCGGGAGAAGGCGATCCATGTCGAAGACGGCGTTATCGTGCTCGACAAGAGCCGGTGTATGGAATGCGGGTTCTGTATCATGCCCTGCCCGTTCCATATCATCAAGGGTGCGGAACCCCAGTACCGGATTACGGTTGGCGGGCACCGGGGCAGGCACCCGCTGATTGGGCGCCACCTGATCACCGTCGACACCCAGGAGGACGTCCTCAGGGTCGTGGACAAGATCATCTACTGGATCTTCCGCCAGGCATCGAGCGACTCGCTGTTACCGGAACAGCTGGACGAGCTGGAATTCGATAAGTTCAAGAAAACGATCACTGCCATGGTCTAGAGGCTTGTTTTATTTTATAGTCGAAAATCCAGGATTTTCACCTCTGAGGAAAATCCTGGTTTTCAACAAATAACCCCACACAAATTTATGGAGGTGACCGTGCCGGTACCCCGCATCGCTCATGCTGCCTTTGCGATGATGTGCGTATTACCTTTCAGGAGTCATCGCTGCACAGGTGTGCCATGGCGACGGTGGCGGAGGGAATACTTGCCGGTGCCCCCAAGAGCGTTGAGAAATTTTCTCATGATTTCTCCAGAACCGGCTTTTCATATAACGAGTATTTTCTCAAAGAGTGTTACCATACCAATTCCCAGACAGGCTAATCTCCGCCTCTTTTGAGTAGTCATAATTGTTGTGTTCAACACTATACAATGCCGGGAATACGTACGCGATGTAGGTGGGATTCTGGCGTCCCTTTGGAAAATAATCCGGCACAGCCCGGTGCGGGTGTGGCTGGCGGGAAAAAGAGATTGACCGGAAAACCGGTCAGTAGCTGATGGTCCTCATGGCGTGCAGGGTATCCGGTACCTGCTTGTGGTAGTAGGACTTGGGGTACCCGCAGACCGGGCATCTCCATTCAGCCGGCAATGCTGAAAAGTCAGTCCCTGCCGGGATGGCCGGCTTTGCATCCGGTTTGCACTCATAAAGTTCCATGTTTTCCGTATTGCACAGGACCGTCATGAACGATTTCGTTTCTCCCTTCGCCGGGTCATAGATATGACCGCACATCATGCACACGTATTTGTCCACGCTCATTCACTCCTTGTTGTTTTGCTCACCTGTTATTTTTTCATATACAGCTTGCCGTACACGGTCTCGCCCTTTCTCTTGGGATGGCGTTCGCCGAGGTCACCGATATATTCGGTGAATTTCGCCTTCGTCCCGTCCACCTCGAGATCGACGTCCCTGACCGGTTTGTAGCCCGGCATCATCACGTTGATCTTCCCGAAGACGTAGATCTCGCCCTTGACCAGCTGGCCGCCAACACGGCGGTTCGCGTTGCCCTTGACGATGATCTTTCCGCCCTCCATGTGGGTGCCGATGTGGATATCGACGTTTCCATCGATGATCATCTCGCCGCCGGTCATGAAGCTGGCTACATCGGAACCGGCGTTGCCCTTCACCCGGAGGACGCCGCCGCTCATCCCGCGCCAGTCGCCACGGTATGCAGCGCCGAGGTAGTTGCCTGCATTTCCTTCTACGGTGAATTCCCCGCCCTTCATGGCAAGGCCGCAGAACGAGTGGACGCTGCCCTTCACGAGAAGTTTTCCGCCGGTCATCCAGCTGCCGGTATACATATCGGCGTCAGAGTTGACGACCATCTCACCGGCCGTCATTTTGGCACCGAGGTACTTCATCTTCGAGCAGTCGCCGTTGATGACGATCTTCGTATCCGCTGCGGTTGCACCTGCATTCCCTGCGATAGTGAAATATTCGCCGAGGGTCGAGATCTCCTTGCCCTGGAATCCTTTAAGCTGGGCGATCTGCTCGGCCGTCTTGCCGGCAAACACATCAGGGTTCACGTTCTCGCATTCAAGGTAGAGATCCAGTGCCTTTTTTACCGTCAGTATAACAGTGTTCATTCTTGCTCACCTACGCCTGTGTTGCATCCAGGGCAATGATGTGCTGGTGCGGTGCATAGCTCTCGGGAACCGGGTAATTGTTCTCGTTCACGCTGTAGTAGCGCAGGAATTTCTCCCTGACGTCATGCATGACCTGCTTGTTCTCCCTGACCTTGACATCCACCCAGAAGGTCTTCTTCTGGCCAAAGTCGACCACCTTCCCGTCCCGGACGCAGATCTTCCCGTCCTTGAAGAGGTAGGCGACGTTGCCAAAGGCCTTCTCGATCTCGGGCCCGGTTGACGGGAACTTGTCCGGGTTGATGTTGTAGATGGCGATATCCGCGTTCATCCCGGGCTTTAACCCGCCGTAGTCCTTCATGAGGCCGAGCGACCGTGCAGGGCCGGCGCGGGTCATCTGGGCAAGCTCGTAGAGCGTGATCTCGCGGTCGATCTCCGCGAGGTTGGTCGCATCGATGACCTTGTCGGCGTTCTTGAAGGTATTGAGCCGCTGGTCACGAACCTTCTTGCTCATGAGCCAGGAGTAGACCCGGGGGTACCGGAAGAATGGCCCGGCATTCGGGTGGTCCGTCGTGATGAAACAGCGCATCGGGTCCTTGGCAAAGAGGCCCAGTTCGAGGCCGATACACCACTGGATCGCGCAGACCTTGATGTTCGGGTCATAGATGTAAGGTACTACACCGGCCCCGGTCTCGAGCTCGACATCGACATTGAACCACTTGAGATGGTTGAGGCCGTGAAGGTGGTGCTCGAAGGGACCGTCGGCAGTCATCGTGGTGGTCTCATCAAGGGTGACGTTGCCGGTATCAACCGTGATGTTCTTCTGCCTGTTGACGTAGTCCATGACCTCTTTGGCCTTGGACTCGAAGTCCCCCCAGTTGGTCCCACCATAGGAATGGAACTGGAGGTGGGTGGAGTGCATGACCTGTTCCCGGCCGAATGTGTTCTTTGGCTTCATCCCCTCCGCGAGCCTGAGGGTGTCGAGCGTTACCTCATAATTACCGGGGTTTCCGAGGCTGTTCTGGTGGACGTGCATGGAGTGCGGGAGGCCGAGGTACTCGTTTGCCTCCATGAGCCCGGTCATGATCTCCGCCGGCGTAATGTCAAAATACGGGACCGGGTCATGGATAGTCAGGCAGTTCAGGCCCCATGCCCATGCCTCGGTGCCGCCGGGGTTGACGACCTTGATACCATACCCCTTGGTCTGGTGCATGATCCAGGCAACATAGGCTGCCGTATTCTCGATCTCCTTGTTCTTGAGGTATTCGAGAATGAACCAGTTGTTCCCGAAGACCGGGAGCGCCGCTTCGTCAATGATCGGCGTGTCATGGATCTCTTCGTGCACATGGCGTGCATAGAGGGGCGGCATCGCTGCTTCCATGGCAAACGTGAACCCCATGCGGGCATACTCGTACCCTGTCTTGAAGACAGTCGGGATCGATTTGCCCCCCTCGATCCGGGTGATGCCAGGCGTCTTATGCGAATCGAAGTGTTTGTCCTCTGGGCGGTACCAGCGGCCGGCGTTGACCTTGGGGCCGGCGACATGCGCGTGGACATCAAGGGCGCCTGCCATGACGGTCTTGTCCTTTGCATCGATGACCGTTGCCCCGGATCCGGCCTTGTCGACAATTTTCCCGTCTTTTACCGCGATGTCCGTCCTGTCTCCCTTGATGCCCTGGACAGGGTCAAAGACACGTCCGTTCTTGATGATATATTCTGACATTTACGCACCCCCCGTGGCAAGCAGTTCGTCTACACGCTTGTTGATCCTGGTCAGCACTTCCTCGTCCGTCAGCATGCCCTCGGGAGGGTCGACCACTTTCCGGGTCTCGATCGGGACGTTGTCCATACGATAGGCGCAGCCGCCGGTCTCGACCCCGACCATGGCAACGGGGATATGGAGATCGGAGATCTCGGTTGTACAATTGATGTGCGGGTCGATGGTGACGGTGGGTTTTTTGGAGCTGCTGACCATCGCATCGATCGGGAAATGCGCCCCGGGATCGGTTGCGATGTAGAAGCATGCCTCCACCTCGTTCCGGTTGAGGAGATCGACCGAGGTGGTCTCACCGGTCTGGTGGCGGGCCTGGTCGCGGCGCGAGAGGTCGACCGCGTACGGGAAGCCGTACTGCCAGCCGAGCACCTGGCCGGAACCGGTGACGTTCCAGTGGCCGCGCATCGCCATGATCGAGAATTTCGTATAGTCGTTCATGTCACGGGTAAGGCAGATGGCTTCATCGATATTGTGGTTCCTGCCCATCGTGTGGGTAAGGCCCATGCCGAAGAAGATGATACCGAATCTCCCGCCCTTGAGCTCCTCAACAATTTCGTAGATCTTCTCCTTGGGGACGCCGCCGACAAAGTCCGGTAAGACCTCGCCCCGGGCTGCGGTACGGAATGCGTTCAGGAGTTCATAGTCATGACCCTGCTGGACCTGGATAAAGGTGTCTGCACATTTTGCCGTATCGGTATACCTGCAGTCAACAACGTAGATCTTGCGCCCCTTGTGTCCCTTGACCGTGAAGAAACCCCGGGGGAAGATCGAGTACCGGGACATGTGCCGGGGGTGAGCGTGGGCCGGGTTGCATCCCCAGAAAATAACGCGATCCGCACGGTTCTTGACCTCGCCGAGCGTGCAGCTCGGGACACCGACATCCTCGATTGCGATCAGGGACGAGCCGTGGCAGACCGTCGCGCAGTTGTCGACGATGCCGCCGATCTTTTCAGCGATCTCGTGGCCGATGCTCATGGCCTGGCAGCTCGTGGATGCCCAGCCGTACATCAGGGTCTTTCTCGATTTGACCAGCATCTTTGCGGTCCAGTCGACCGCCTCATCATAGGACACTTCCTTGTAGCTGCCGTCAGCCTGGCGCATCCGCGGGCGCTTGACCCGGCCGGGTTGCCGCTGGTGGTTGAATTTCTCGGCGCCGATGGCGCAGGCGTTCTTGACACCAAGAATTGTCTTGTTGTCATCGGACACTGTGATGATGACGTCATCGCACAGGGTACCGCAGAACGGGCAGATAACATCAGTTACTTCTTTGGGCATCGTGTATCACTTCCTCAAAAGGCCGCAGGATTTCTGCACTACCTCGACTGCGCCCAGAATACGTTCGTTCGCGGCGATCTCGACATCGACCGGAAATCCCTTGAAGCACGGTTCGCCCGTGGAGAAGGTATATGCCGGGACGATCTGGTTTGCCCATGGTCCCATTGGGATATGGCCGAGGCCGGGGACAAGGTCTTCCCGGGTCTCGACAGCCTTTACAACAACGCTGCCGGCCGAACTCGTGACGCGTACATTGGTGTTCTTCCACGCGCCCAGTTTCTTGAAATCTTCCGGGTGCATCTGGATGATGGTGCAGGCATCGAAATATTTCTGGGATGTCTTGCCTGCTTCCATGCCGACACCCTGCTGGATGGTGCGGCAGGTGATCAGGTTCAGGGTAATCTTCTTAGCCATTTTTTGCCTCGTATGTTACTGGGATACAACTTTGCAACGGGTACTGCAGGCAGTACTTCATGCAAGAGACGCGGTTTCACCTCTTCCCGAGAGCGTAATGACATCGTAGGGACAGGCTTCGACACATACACCACAGCCGGCGCAGAGCTCTGCCTTGAAGTCGATGATGACCGATACGCCATCCTGTACCTGGTAGATCTTCTCCTTCGTCACCGGATCGAGCGTGAACAGCTCGAGGGCATCGACCGGACAGGCAACAACACAATTGTTGCAGCCGGTACATCGTTCCGTATTTACATGCACTGCAAACGCCATGAATATCACACTAAAATATGGCTAATATTCCGGGTGATTCAGGACAATTATTAAATGTTTGCAACTTTTCAAGGAGTACAATAAGATCAATTAATCTATAGGTAAAAATCTCACCGCAGGTTAACAAACAATTATTCCGGTTTTTCGATCTTAACCTCTGGAGTGATAAAAATTCCCCTTTTTCATAAGTTTCCGGAAGATAAACCATTTTAAATATAATTCGTATGTTCGTAGTACCGTCCCGGGCCTGTCTTCGTGCCTCAACGCGCACACTCAAAGTCCGGGCCGCCAGCCATCGCCCGATGGTGGGAACCGGCTGGCCTGCCGGTGAAAACGGGACTTTTTTGCGATCCTCTCCCGGGACCGGTCCCTCATTTTTGCCCGCAGGCACTCTCCACTCCAGCAGAACGATGGCAAAAGACCACCGGCTGCGGAAGACAGATCCAATTTTGCGGGAACCTGTCAGCCTGCACCCGGACCGGATTCAAAAGAGCCTGGTGCCGTCCGGCCGGACCGGCCGGATAACCCGTGGGGGCACTCCGGAGATAGTGCCGGGTAATATCCGAAGTTCCGCTCACGGGTTTTTCCGCCTTGTGCCGCGATCTCCGTGGCGGATATATGATATATACTGTTTTTAATTTATTTTTGTAAAAGTTAAATAAAAAGTATTATAACTTGGGATTTCCTACCTTCATATTGTCCACTTGAGAAACATGCACCCAAGCAGGACAACAGACGCCATCGATTCATGCACACATGATGAAGGTGCGATCCGTTGCTGGTAGACCGGGTATTCCTGACGAGCAGAACAGATCCCGTTCACGGTCCGGAGCGGATAAAAAACCTTCCTCATTTTTTTCTTTACGGGTTATGCTTAACCTAGGTTCTTTACCCGGTCCAAGCGATGAGAAAATGCCGGTAAAGGAAATCACGCGGCCATGGGGTAACCGGGCGGGACACTGACATTTACCGGCAGAATTCCCAAGGGGGGCCCCCTCAATTTACGATGTCTCCTGCCCGGAGTGCCCGGGTTCCTGCAGTGCAATGAAGAAATAATGATAAGCATTGCAGGAGCGAGGGTAACATATGGATTTCTTTGACGCGGCATACCGGGGCACACCCCCGTGGGACATCGGCAGGCCCCAGAAGGCGTTTGTTGAGCTGGTCCGGAAAGGAGAAATAACCGGATCTGTGCTTGACATCGGCTGCGGGACCGGGGAGCATGCCCTCTTCTTTGCAGGGGAAGGGCATGAAGTGTGGGGGGTCGACTCCGCCCCCCTTGCGATCCAGAAGGCGAAGGAGAAGGCTGCCAAAAGAGGACTCGGGGTGCATTTTCTTCTCCTTTCCGCACTGGACCTCCCGAAGCTCAACAGGAAGTTTGATACGGCCACCGATTCAGGACTCTTCCATACCCTGTCTGATGAAGACCGGACGGTCTTCGTGGATAGCCTTGCCGCCGTCCTGTCCCCGGCCGGGAAATACTTCATGCTCTGCTTCAGCGAGCTGGAGCCTGCCGGGTACGGTCCGAGGAGGGTAACACAGAAAGAGATACGGGATTGCTTCCGGGACGGGTGGTCGATCAATTACATCCGGCCGGCGGTCTTCGAGAGCCGCACCCGGGCCGAGGGACCCCGGGCCTGGCTCTCGTCGATATCCAAAATATGACGGAGAGTTGAAAGGTCTGCGGGCATTTGACAAGTATTACATTCCGCAGGGGCGGCCCGTGAGGCAGTATAATTGTCCAGCCCGTATCCGGGCGCCGGAAGACCTGCAGAAGAATAAACCCGTAAAACGCCCCTTTTGCCAAACGGGCGAAGATTTGGAAATGGCAAAAAATCTCCAGTGGAAACAGTGTTGACGCCCGACAAAAATATTGCTATAAACGGGTATTTTTTGAAAATACGCGTTTTAATCAGGAAAAAATCGGCCAATTTAGCAGCCCTGCAGCGGCCTTGGAATGACGGATGGACTTTTGATCGTTTCTCCTACGATCTGCCGCCAGAAGCCCGCTATTGACCGATCCTGGAAGAGATCTGAAAGTGGGGTTTAAAACGGGTATTTTGGCGAAATAAGGGATTATATCGGTTTTTCACCGGAGACCCCGGACGAGGGGCAGGGGCCCTCACGGGCTTCCCGACGAGGTTATGGCTGGAGACTGCACATCGTTTCCGTGGCCGAGAGGGAGGTAGGAGAGGGGTCACGCCTGCTCTGTAAAATGACCGGAAAAAACCGATATGATGGGGATCCGCCAACAATCATTTATGCACAAACTCAAATTTATACGTATAAAAATAAATTTTCGATCGGTTCAATATTTGATGAGATTATTTCAAACTGAACGGAATGTTCCGCTGCGAGTGAAATAATTTATGAAAAACGCGGGGAAAAAGTTTTTAATTTTCGGGGCTCCTGCAATCGAACAACCCGAAATTGACGAAGTCATTGATTGTATGAATAAGGGGTGGCTCGGTACCGGACCTAAGGTTGCCCGTTTTGAAAATGATTTTGCCGGTTATAAAGGAGTTACGTATTCAGCAGCAGTCAATTCGTGTACGGCTGCACTTCATTTAAGTCTGATTGCAGCGGGTCTTGGTCCCGGGGAAGAAGTCATCACTACTCCCATGACATTTTGTGCAACCGTAAATGCAATCATTCATACCGGTGCGACGCCGGTGCTTGCCGACGTCAACCTTAAAACCATGAATATTGATCCCGGACAGATTGAAAATAAAATCACGGATAAAACAAAAGCCATACTTCCGGTTCATTTTGCGGGAAGATCCTGTGATATGGATCCAATCATGAAAATTGCAGAAGAAAACAATCTCAAAATCATTGAGGATTGTGCCCATGCGATTGAGACCGAATACAAGGGAAAAAAGTCCGGTACATTCGGGGATTTTGGTTGTTTCAGTTTTTACGTTACGAAAAATGTTATGACCGGTGAAGGAGGAATGGTCATAGCACATGATAACGATGCAATTTCAAGAATAAAAATTATGGCACTTCATGGTATGCATAAAGATGCCTGGAAACGATTCTCGGATAAAGGGTATAAACACTATCAGGTTGTTGATGCCGGATTCAAATATAACATGATGGACATCCAGGCAGCGATGGGGATTCACCAGCTCAAACGGGTTGAAAAGAACTGGGCATGTCGAAGAGAGATCTGGGAACGATATCAGGAAGCATTTGCGGATCTTCCGGTCGGCATACCCGCTCCTTTTGAACCTGACACCCGTCATGCGCTGCACTTATACACCATTATGATCAATAAAAAGAATACAGGAATATCGCGGGATCAGTTTCTTGATGCGATGACCAATGAGGGGATAGGCGTCGGAGTGCATTATATGAGTATCCCGGAACATCCCTATTATCAAAAAACCTATGGGTGGAGTCCGGCTGATTTTCCAAATGCAAAAAAAATCGGACGCGAGACCGTAAGTCTGCCGTTATCAGCGAAATTGACAGATAAGGACGCTGAGAGGGTAATACACGCCGTTACCGGGGTTTTATCCCGATGAATATCAAAAAAATCTCCGGTTTTAATATTGGTTATTATTTTAAATATAATTTCCCGGGAGGATTGCCAAATATACGGCAGAATGTTGTGGTATACCTTAATCCGGATACAAATGCCTTGAAAGATTTTTTAATTTTAAAATTTTTTAAGTATGCCTTACCCAGTTCAAAATATAATCGTGAAAATCTGTAATTGATATCGCTACCCAATGCATTCCGAAATTCCGGATTATTATTCACTATTTTTTCAGATGACTGGATAATTGATTCATTCATTTCTATGCGATTCCGACTCATATTATAAGAATGAGTTCTGACACTTGCCGATGGATAATCCGAGAAAAACACTTCCCATTTTAACGCAATTCTTAAAAATAAATCACCGTCTTCGTGCTGATGTAAAGATTCATCGAAATATCCGACATCCTGTATGCACTCTCTGCGAATTAAGACTGTGGGGACACGGATGTTGGGATGTAAAAAAAATACATGCCTGAAATCCCTCTGAATATCATCTCTGCCAATGGCACGGCCTAATACCCGGTTATCCAGATCAGAATTATGGAATTCATAACAATCCGAATAAACGAGACCCACATCCGGATTGTTATCGAGAATTAAAACCTGTTTCTCCAGCTTTTCCGGTTCGAATAAATCGTCGTCATCCAAAAACGCAATATATTGTCCCGTTGAATGACGGATCCCGGTATTCCGTGCTCCTGCCAGGCCTTTATTATTTTGATAAATATACCTTACCTTCCCCCCGGCGATATACGGGTCAAGTATTTTTTTAAGATCGACTTTTGATCCATCATCGACGATAATAATTTTGAAATCTCTGTATGTCTGATGAATTACGCTCTCTATTGTCTCCGTTAAATAATCAGTCCGGTTATACACAGGGATTATTACACTGACCGAACTCATTGTCGATCACATTTTTTAAAAAGCATCGATGTCCGATTATCTGTTAAACCCGTCCGGAGTATACCAAAATGAAATTTTTCGACGGGAACCCGATCTCCTGGAATCTTTATTGAATTATCCTGTTCATGAATTTTAACAGAATCCCGCATATATCCAACCCCTCTGAAATTTAAACGATTAATAATTTTTGGCTCTATAGATTTCCTTAATAGGAGCACACAATAAGGGAAGGAGATAATGCACATGGGTGGTCCGGTCTCCCTGTCAGCGATAGGTTTTCTACAAAGCCGGGTCATATATACTAATAAAAAAAGTATTGGGCCCCTGTGCCGGGGATTATCGTATGAGCAGCATGTCATCGGCGTTCCGGGTGAGTGCGGTAATGTCAGCGGGATTCGTATGTGTGGGGAGATTAATCCGGAATTATTCAATGCCGATTCGCGTTGTCTGCCCGGTAATCCCGGGCATTCTGCTATACACAGGACTAATTACACATTTTGAAAAACCTTTCCTCGAAGATATCTCTTTATTCCTTTTACCACCATCGCCAAAAAGGAGCGCTGATCGGGTTGTCTCAATCAGACCATGAAAAGAAAATCATCGTATTGCATACATTCCATCCATACCTTAACAATTCCGAGAACTGGATATACCGGATACTGAACAATCTGATTAATGTTGAAATTGTGATTGCGTCAAAACAATTCCTGAAAAATCCATTTTATCCGGATAAATTCCAGTATATAAGATTTCCATTCCAGCGCCTGAACTCCGATAAAGAAACGGTTTTAACTGAATTCACCGGAAAATTTTCAATGGTTATAAACCATCTTTTTTATAAAACTTTTCTCTATCACAGCGTAAAAAAAATCCGTATAAATCTTATCCATTCCCATTTTGCACCTGTCGGATGGCAATACCGTGCAGTATCCAGAAAGTTACGCACTCCCCATATAATATCATTTTATGGATATGATTACGAACAGTTACCCGCATTGCATCCGGAATGGAACCGGCGTTACAAAATTCTTTTCGAGGAAGCTGATGCATTTATCTGCGAGGGAGAATATGCTGCATCATTGCTTCAGTCGAAAGGTTGTCCGGCGGAAAAAATCCACATCGTTCATTTAGGTGCCGATATAGCAAAAATCCCCTTTTTTTCACGAATTAAAAACCCGGATGAATTGCATCTGTTGCAAATTGCTGCGTTGACCCCCAAAAAGGGGCACAAATACACCATAAAATCATTTATTCAGGCGCTTGAAATTTGTCCGGATATGACTCTCACCATCGTTGGACCGGATAAAGATGGTATAAAACAGGACCTCCTGGATGAGCTTCACGATGATAAAAACCGTGAAAAAATTACCTTTTTAGATAGTATTGATTTTGATCATCTCTATGATTTTATGGAGAACTACCAGGTATTCATTCATCCGAGTATACATACAGAGGATCACAACAGTGAAGGTGGTGCCCCGGTAGTTTTAGTTGATGCCCAGGCAACAGGGATGCCGGTAATTTCGACGTACCATTGTGACATCCCTGAAGAAGTGCTCAATGGTGAAACAGGAGTCCTCGTACCTGAAAAAGACATTGCGGGTCTTTCGAAGGCAATACAGTTTTTTTATGAGATGGATAATGATAAATACCAAAAATATTCAAATTCGGCAAGAAAACACGTGGAAAATGAATATAATATCAAAAAGACGGCTGAATCCCTCCGAACAATATACCAGACGGTTTTAGAAAATTATCAGAGTGGTACCATAGAAAGTTCCGAAAAACACCGGTAATACGTTATATTAGAACCGACTCGGGAATGCAGGGAAAACCGTCCCGATTTTGCGCTGGGGAGGGCCGATGTAAGAGGTCAGAGGTTCCTGAGGATCAAGGAGACGGGTTTGACACGTTAATTCTTTGGGATCGGTTACGGCTGAAAATTGGAGAGCTGTACACAAACGCTGCCGGACAATGTCGGAACGACCATCAAGGGGTCCAATGTCCTCATCATGGGCCTCACCTGTAAGGTGGAAGTCGCCTACAGCCACGAGTCCCCCCGTGCGGGAAGGTGGTCGGGGAGCTGAAGGGGTTTGACGTACGGGTACGACCCGCTGCTGACTCCTTCTGCGGTCAAACACGTCGGTGCAATCCCCCTGGCGGAACCGGACAAAAAGGCGGAGCCGGTGATCATTGCGGGGGCTCATAAGAAGTTCCGGGAAATAATGGCTGAAAATTTACGGCGGTTTATGAAAGAACCCCGGTTCTGATTGAGGTTCGCGGGGTTCTGGATCCTGAGAACGCCAGGAAGATGAATGCTTATTACCGGAAACTTTGAACGTATATTTCACTTTTCCTGCCTCACATACTACGATTTTTACCCTGTGGGATATGGTAAGATCCTATCTGGCGGTTGGTTTTAGTAGGATGCAGGAATAACAGGTATTATACCGCCGGGGTCTTTTGAATGGGCAGAAAAGCATTGATCACCGGGATCACCGGGCAGGACGGATCGTACCTTGCCGAACTGCTGTTATCCAAAAGATACGAGGTCCACGGCCTCATACGGCGGTCTTCGACGTTCAACACGGACAGGATCGACCATATCTATATCGATCCCCATGACCCCCACGCAAAACTGTTCCTGCATTTCGGGGATCTCTCGGATTCCGAGCAGATATCCAATATCATCTACAATATTCATCCCGATGAAGTGTACCACCTCGGCGCCCAGAGCCATGTCCGGGTCAGTTTCGAGACCCCCGAATATACCGGTAACGTGACCGCTCTTGGAACGACACGGCTGCTGGAAGCGCTCCGCAGGAGCAATCACGGGATAAAGTTTTACCAGGCCTCTTCGAGCGAGATGTTCGGGGCGTCGTCTCCCCCGCAGGATGAAAATACCCCGTTCCATCCCCGGAGCCCGTACGCCTGCGGCAAGGTGTACGCGTACTGGATGGTGCGCAATTACCGTGAAGGGTATAACATGTATGCCGCAAACGGGATCCTCTTCAACCACGAGTCGCCGCGCCGGGGCGAGACGTTTGTGACCCGCAAGATCACCCGCGGGATTGCGCATATCCTTGCAAAAAAAGAGAAGTACCTGTATCTCGGCAACCTTGATGCGTGCCGTGACTGGGGCTACGCACCGGAATATGTCGAAAGCATGTGGAAGATCCTCCAGCAGGATGAACCTGACGATTACGTGATCGGTATCGGGGAGACCCATCCGGTGAAGGAATTCCTCGATGCTGCATTCTCGTACGCGGGGCTCGATGTCAAAAAGCATGTAAAGATTGATGGGAGATATTTCCGCCCGACGGAAGTTGAAGTACTGATTTCTGACCCGGAAAAAGCGCGGAAGAAGCTGGGGTGGAGGCCGAAGATCCGGTTCGGGGATCTCGTGAAGATCATGGTGGACGCCGATATGCGGGCGACCGGGTTGACGGCGGTTGGGGAAGGGGACGAGATCATCAGGAAGAAATTCCCGAAGAAATGGTGGAAGAAGGACTGAACACCGGTTTATGATGCAGGTGCACCTCACATGACATTCTGGGATGACAAGCAGATCCTCCTCACCGGTGGCGCAGGCTTTCTTGGCTCTCATATCGTTGAACAGCTGCAGGAGCGGGGTGTCCGAAAGGAGCAGCTGTATATTCCCCGCAGCAGGGATCTCGACCTCAGGAAATGGGAGAACTGCGTCGAGGCGGTAAAGGACAAAGATATCGTCATCCACCTTGCTGCAAAAGTCGGGGGTATCGGGTTCAACCAGAAATATCCCGGGGAGCTCTTCTATGACAATGCGATCATGGGTATCCAGATGATCGAAGCCGCCCGGCAGGAGGGGGTGGAGAAGTGCGTGATCCTCGGTACTGTCTGTGCATACCCGAAATTCACCCCGGTCCCCTTCAGCGAGGCCGATCTCTGGAACGGGTACCCGGAAGAGACCAATGCACCGTACGGGATTGCGAAGAAGGCCCTCCTTGTCCAGGCACAGGCATACCGGCAGCAGTACGGGTTCAACGCGATCTATCTCCTTCCGGTAAACCTCTACGGTCCCCGCGACAATTTCAATCCCGAGAGTTCCCACGTGATCCCGGCACTGATCAGGAAGTTTGTCGATGCCATTCGCGAGAAGAGAAATGAGGTGGAAGTCTGGGGAACCGGTGCCGCCTCGCGGGAATTCCTCTACGTCGAGGATGCAGCCCGGGGAATTGTTCTGGCGACAGAAAAATATAACAGGCCCGACCCGGTCAATCTTGGCGCCGGAAAGGAAATTTTAATAAAAGATCTCGTACGGATAATCCAGAAACATACCGGTTACACCGGCAAGATCCACTGGGACACGACAAAACCGGACGGGCAGCCACGGCGTTGTCTTGTCACGTCACGGGCGGAGAAGGAATTCGGGTTTGTTGCCCGGGTGCCGTTTGAAGAAGGGTTGAAAAAGACAATTGAATGGTATTGCCAAAATTCAGGTTAGATTAAAGAAACCTGCAGGTTCAGATGATCATTGTTAACATGGTGCCACCTGGTATCCTTTTAAACAGTATACGGAATAAAGTCACGAATAACCTGAGTGCATCCTATGCCTGAAACCGGAAACCTTCTGGATAATCCTCCTCCTGCCATCATCATCCGCCCGCCCCGGAAATACATACCGGTTGACCTTCACGAGCTCTGGGCGTACCGGGGGCTCATCTATTCCTTCACATGGCGTGACGTGAAACTCAGGTACAAGCAGACCGGCCTTGGGATTGCCTGGGCGGTACTCCAGCCACTCCTCACGATGGTCATATTCACCATCTTTTTCGGGGGGCTTGCAAAGATCCCGTCCGAAGGAGTACCGTACCCGCTGTTCGTGCTCGCGGCATTGCTGCCCTGGACGCTCTTTGCCGAGGGGATCACTCGTTCCACAGCAAGCATGGTAACAAACGCGAACATCATGACCAAGGTATACTTCCCGCGCCTGATCATGCCCCTCTCCAGTATCATCTCGCCGCTCGTTGACTTTGCGGTCTCGCTCGTGATCCTTGTCGTAATGATGGTATACTATGGCTTTGTGCCGACCGCAAATATCGTTTTTCTGCCGCTCTTCCTCCTGCTCGCGCTTGCCACCTCCCTCGGGGTCGGGCTCTGGCTCTCGGCGCTGAATGTCCGGTACCGCGACTTCCAGTACACCGTCCCCTTCCTCATCCAGATCTGGATGTTTGCATCGCCGGTCGTATACGCATCCAGCCTCGTGCCGGAAAGGCTGCGAATCTGGTACGGCCTCAACCCGATGGCGGGTGTGATCGAAGGGTTCCGCTGGGCGCTGCTCGGCTCCGGTGCGCCCAGTGCGATGGTGCTCGTCTCTGTGGGCATGGTCCTTGCGTTGCTTGTCTCCGGAATGTTTTACTTCAAGAGAATGGAGCAGTATTATGCGGATATCGTTTGATTTTCATCCGGAAGACGAAGGAACACGATGACAGGAAAAACAGCTATCCGTGTCAAAAATATCAGCAAACGGTATCGCCTTGGCGGACCGCAGGAAAGATACCATACACTGCGCGATGCTATGATCAATTCCCTGAAGTCGCCGATGAAGGTATTCCACAAGACTCCGCCGGTTGAAGGATTCTGGGCGCTCAGGGATGTCTCGTTTGACGTTGATAAAGGAGAGGTTGTCGGTATCATAGGTAAAAATGGTGCGGGCAAAAGCACACTGTTAAAGATCCTTTCACGTATCACCACCCCGACAGAAGGAGAAGTTGAAATTTACGGGCGTGTCGGCTCACTGCTTGAAGTAGGAACCGGTTTTCATCCGGAATTAACCGGAAGGGAGAATATTTTTCTTTCAGGAACTCTCCTGGGGATGCAGAAACGAGAGATTGAATCAAAATTCGATGAGATTGTGAAATTTTCCGAAATTGAAAAATTCATTGATACACCGGTGAAACGCTATTCAAGCGGAATGTATGTCCGGTTGGCATTTGCCGTCGCAGCGCATCTCGAACCTGAAATCCTTGTCATTGATGAAGTTCTGGCAGTCGGAGATATGAGTTTTCAAAAGAAATGTCTTGGGAAAATGGGAGATATTGCGAAACAGGGGAGAACCGTTTTATTTGTCAGTCATAACATGGCTGCAGTATCGCAATTATGCCAACGCGTAATTTTACTTGAAGATGGTGTGATTAAAGAAGATGGTTATCCTACGGCAATTATTGATAAATACCTGCAGAAATCTCTCTCATTTGCCATTTCACAATTTGAAGCCTGTAAAATATGTTCAAGAGACGGAATTGTATCTTTAGTGTCTTATTGCATTTTTGGAGAACATGAAGGAAGCATTTTAAAAGCAGGTAAACCGTGGCATATCCAATTACATTTTCACTTTAACGAACCGGTTACTAATCCGGGTTTTATCGTATCTGTCCGCTCAATGCAATCGATTCCTCTTATGTACTTTTCAACGTATCCTGTCAGTGGGATTGAAACCGGAGTGTGCCACGGGGATGTAATATGCACGTTAAAATTAAATGAATTATTACTCACTGAAGGCAGCTTCATATTAGCCGCCGGGTTAAGCCTCCCTAAAATTGAATATTTAATCCCTGTTACCGAAATTGGAAAATTTGAGGTGCCTTCCGGGGACTATTATAATTCAGGAAGTACCCAGGCTAACACTGAATGTTTTTTCTTACAAAAACATTCGTGGGAGGTCAAATATGAACGTGAAGGTTACTAAAAAATATTCAAAATTTGAAATTATATAGTATCTAAACGAAGTTATTGACTGAAAACTTTACATCGAGAGGGGATAATGACGGATGAATTTGCCACTCAGATGAACAATCCCTGTATCGATTATGATTTTGATGCCAGAAAACGAAGAAGAAATGGAAAACCACTGGATATCGCGATATCAAAAGAAAATTTATTATTAATGAAATCAGTTCTCGATAAACATCACGTGACATTCTGGCTTTTATGGGGTACATTGCTCGGGGCTGTACGCGAGAAGAACTTTATCGAATATGATACAGACACCGACTTGGGATGTTTCATCGTCGATAAAGAGAAATTAATTGCAGCAATCCCGGACCTTGCCAATGCAGGTCTGATTTTGATCAGAAGAAAATATCCCGACGATCTGTTCACATTCATGCGGAATGACGAATATATTGATATCGGATTATTTCATAAAGGCCGCGATTTCTTTTTCCGCTCTTTTTGGGAATATCAGAACAACAGGATATATGGGGATCATTTTAAAAAATTTGAAAAAATCACTTTTCTTGGAGAACGTTTTAAAATTCCTTATAACAGCCGCAGGTTATTCAGGAAATGGTATGGAAAAGGATGGCAAAAACCCCAAAAAGATTGTCCGGCTGATGCAGCCCCGTTTTCTGAACGCCTGGTGCAGAAACTTTTTAGACTCAAACAATTTCTAAGTAATGTGACAAGAAAATGAAAAAATCGACGCTTTTACGACAATTAATAGCATCTCCAAGGACCGAATTCCTCATGGAGGCCCATGATGGAATATCGGCCAGAATTGCTGAAGAAGCGGGATTTAAAGGCATCTGGGCAAGCAGCCTGACCATATCAGCTGCCCTGGGTGTCCGTGATAATAATGAGGCCTCCTGGACTCAGGTTGTGGATATTGTTGATTTTATGAACGACGCCACCAGTCTCCCTATACTTCTGGATGGAGATACCGGGTATGGAAATTTTAATAACGCCCGCAGGCTGGTAAAAAAACTGGAACAGAGAAATATTGCAGGTGTATGCATAGAAGACAAATTATTTCCCAAAACAAACTCGTTTATCAATAGCGAAAAACAGCCATTAACCGATATCAGTGAGTTCTGTGGCAAAATCAAAGCGATGAAAAATACCCGGGAAGATGAAGATTTTGTCATTGTTGCCCGGGTTGAGGCGTTGATTGCTGGCTGGGGCGTTGAAGAGGCGTTAATACGAGCTGAAGAATACCGGAATGCCGGGGCTGACGCAATCCTGATTCACAGTAACAAAACAACGTCATCAGAAATTGAAGCGTTCATGAGAGACTGGAAATCAGATCATCCGGTCATGGTGGTTCCCACCAAATATTATTCAACTCCGACAGAAAAACTGGAGTCAATGGGGATAAGTGTCGTAATATGGGCAAATCATAATTTACGAGCGGCAATAGGCGCAATGCAGAATGTTTCCAACCAGATCTACAAGGATAGATGTCTGATAAATGTGGAAGATAAAATTGTACCTATCGCTGAAGTTTTCAGGCTTCAGGGAGCGGATGAACTTGAGACCGCCGAAAAAACCTATCTGCCCGTCAAAGGAAAAAATGTCAATGCGATTATCTTAGCCGCATCCCAGGGGGAAAAATTCGGGGGACTTACCAAAGATACTCCTAAAGCGATGCTGAAGATTAATGGAAAACCTATTCTTCATCACCAGATTGACCAGATAATTCATCTCGGCATTTCTGACATTACCGTTGTCAGAGGATTTGCAAAGGAGAAAATTGCAATAAACAAGGTCAGGACGATCGATAATGATGAATTCAGAACAACGACAGAATTATTTTCTCTTTACCTCGCAAGAAACGAGATCAAAGACAATACAATCATCATCTATGGCGACCTGATGTTCAAGAGTTATATCCTCAATGAACTGGTAAATGATGAGAATACCATAACAATAATTGCCGATGTCGATTTCAGCACCAAAGACGGTTATCATGAATACGTGAAAACCGGAATTCCCTATTCCAAAAAGGTCTTTTTTGAAAATGTCGGTCTGGAAAAAATAGAGTCGGATCTCACAACCAAAGAAATAAACGGGGAATTTATCGGTATTTTCAGGGTAACTGCCGACGGTGGTAAAATTTTACGGCAAAAATTAGATGAAATGCATGACCGGCAGAATTTTAAAAAATTACGAATGAAAAATTTATTTTCGGAAATTATTAAGGATTACCCGGTATATGTCAGATTCATCCGAGGAAACTGGCTTGACATTAATACTATCGTAGATTTGCAAAAAACGGAAGAGTTTTGATGCTGGACCCGGAAGAATTTATTGTTGAAATTAAAAAAAATGGTTTTAATTTTCTCTCCGGTGTTCCCTGTTCATTCCTCAAAGGCCTGATCAATTCTTCAGTCAGTCACTGCGAGTACATAACGGCTGCCAATGAGGGTGATGCTGTCGCAATATGTGCGGGAGCATATCTGGGCGGGAAAAAAACCGTGGTTTTGATGCAGAATTCTGGTTTAACAAATGCATTATCCCCGCTTTCCTCCCTTAATTTTACCTTTGAAATCCCGGTTCTCGGATTTGTCAGCCTGCGGGGAGAGAAAACCCTGAAAGATGAGCCTCAGCATGAATTGATGGGCCGGATTACAACAGCTTTCCTCGATTTATTGCGTATAGAATGGGAGTATTTATCTCCTGATAGTTGTGTTGCAACAACACAACTGGAAAAGGCATTTCAGATAATTGAAAAAAAGAAGTCATTTTTTTTTGTGGTAAGGAAAAATACATTCAACGATACATATGTTCCCGTCAAGGGACATATCCATAAGACGAATCAAAGAAAAATTACCCGGTCAAAAGATGATAGTCTTCCGATGAGAATTGACGTTTTAAAATTAATCCATTCCTTCACAGATACCGGGACATCAGTCATCTCAACAACAGGATTCACGAGTCGGGAATTATACGATATCGGGGATGCTGACAACAATTTTTATATGATCGGTTCCATGGGATGCGCCAGTTCCATCGGACTGGGGCTTTCATTAGCAAAACCCCATAAGAATATTATCATTCTTGATGGGGATGGTGCCCTGCTGATGAGATTGGGATGCCTGGCAACGAACGGATCTTACGGCGGGAGCAATTTGTTACATATCCTGCTTGATAATAACGCGTATGAATCAACCGGGGGGCAAGGGAGTACAGCACAGAATGTAAACTTTGTAGAGATTGCTGCAGACTGTGGATATACACATTCAATTCATGTCCATGATTTGAATGAATTGAATCATTGTCTCTCCGAATGGATAAAAAATAAAGGCCTGACATTCCTCCATATAAAAATCCGGGAGGGTACTCCGGATAAACTGGGACGGCCATCTCTGTCGCCACCTTTTATAAAAGAACGATTTATGGAGTTTTTGAATGATTAGCCGGCAGGAAATTCAGGTAATCCGGAAATGATCGATACCGCAGTCATCCTGGCGGCGGGCCTTGGAAGCCGGCTTAAGAATGTCACCGAAGATCGTCCAAAAGGATTTATTGAAATTGGCGGAACGTCGATTATAGAAGCCTCTGTTGAAAAATTGTTCGATACCGGTATTAAAAAAATTATTATAGGAACCGGTTACCACGCGGAAAAATATGACGAATTATCTGAAACCTGTCCCGATATAACATGCATAAAAAACTCCCTTTACCCGACTACGGGTAGTATGTATACCCTCTATACTATGAAAAATAATATTTCAAAAGATTTTCTTCTCCTGGAATCCGATCTGATCTATGACAAATCGGGATTGGTTCAATTAATGAACCTCCCGTGGCCTGATGCGATTCTGGCGAGCGGGACGACGAATTCGGATGATGAAGTTTTTGTTGAAACGAATGAAGAAAAATTTCTGGTTAACATGTCAAAAGATCGTAAGAAACTAACCGGAATATACGCTGAACTTGTCGGAATTTCCAAAATTTCAAAACCAACCTTCGGAAAAATGTGCAAATTCGCAGAACGGGTATTCTACCAGGATCAATTTCTGGATTACGAATACGCCCTTGCCGGAATTGCCCGTGATGTGAATATTTTTGTTTTAAAAATAGATAATTACCTCTGGGCTGAAATTGACAATCCGGCTCAATTGGCAAGGGCAAAAAAGGTTATATATCCCCAGATTTTAAAAAGTGAACTTCATGAAGAACATTAAACGGAATATTTTATTAAATCCCGGTCCTGCAACTACGACAGATACCGTGAAAAAGTCACTGGTCGTTCCGGATATTTGTCCCCGGGAGCGGGAATTCTCAGTTTTACTTAATGAAATCCGAAACGACCTCGTAAGGATTGTACATGGAGACGATCAGTATACCTCGGTTCTTTTTGCCGGATCCGGAACCGCAGTAATGGATTCGGTTATAAATTCGGTAATCCCCGGAAATAAAAAAATTGCCGTTATCGTAAATGGCGCATATGGAGAGCGATTAGTCCGGATTGCCCGGACATATAAAATTCCCTGTTTGCCAATAATTTTTGACTGGAGGGAGAAACCAGACTTGAAAAAATTGGATCGTCTGCTGAAAAATGATACCTCTGTCTGCTGCGTTGCCCTCGTTCATCACGAGACTACAACGGGTATTCTGAATCCGATTACTGAAGTTGGAAGGATTGTTAAAAAATATAACTGCACGTATATCGTCGATGCGATTTCCAGTTATGCCGGGATACCGATCGATATAAAGGAATCAAAAGCAGATTTCCTGTTATCGACATCCAATAAATGTATCCAGGGGATGGCCGGCCTGGCCTTCGTTGTATGTAAAAAAAGTGCTTTGGAGTCCATTAAAAACTATGAAAAACGTTCTTTTTATCTCGACCTGTACAACCAATACGATTATCTTGAAAAAACCGGACAGACTCCCTTCACTCCTCCCGTTCAGATAGCATATGCATTAAAACAGGCAATCAAAGAATATTTTGAAGAGGGGGGAGATCGACGGTATGCCCGGTATACAGAAAACTGGAAAACTTTGCGTTCCGGTCTTCTGGACCTGGGGTTTACGCTTCTTTTAAAAGAAGATCAGGAATCCCATATCCTTTTGACTGTTATCGAGCCTGAGGCGAAGAATTTTGATTTTGAAAAAATGCACGATTATTTATACGACCTGGGATTTACGATTTATCCGGGCAAACTCAAGCAAAAAACATTCCGGCTGGCTAATATGGGAGCCATATACCCCGCGGATATTACGGCATTCTTAACTGCTCTAAAAGAGTATTTAAAGGAACATCATATCATCCTGAAATCGGGAACAAATCTGCCATATTAATAATCATGAACGGTTTGCCATGAGATACGATTATTTCTTAATCTGGGGCAATGGGTTGAAGTATAAAAACCAGATACTTGACGAAATCCGGAAAGACCGCAATTTCCAGATTTTAATGATCCTCCACCACAGGCCAAAAAGCATAAAAAAACTGGTCGAGGCGGTCTATTCATATGACTACGCCCCGTTCCGGCACCTGAAAAGCAAAACAGAATATCTCCTCAATACTGCCCCTGAAGCGGAATTTATTTTTGTAAAAAATACCGATCCGCGTGAAGACTATGCCGGGGAAGGAAGTTTCCGGCATATCGAATCCCAGACGGTGAAAATTTTGAAAGAGGCGATCCGGGACAGATACAACGAGAGAAAAGATGACCGCAGGACCGAGGATCATGTTGTTCACGCATCCGATAACCAGGACCAGACCGATTATATTTTACGCTACCTGGGATTTGACGACGGCCTGAACTACCTGACCCGGGAACCGAATAAATTGATAAAAACAAAATATTATCTCGAACCATTTTACCGGTTCACGATAAGAACTATTGATATCAACAAGGTATTCTGCAACATTTTAACGGGAACACGGGATTCGTTTTCCGACAGTATGATGCCGCTTGATAAAACACCCCATTTTGCATGTTTATCCGGGAAACCGGAGATTTACCAGACGTACATTGAGGACTTTTCCGGCGGTCCGTTAACGGAAGACTATTCCGTGGATCGTTTCCGGGATCTTTCAATAAATTTTTCGTACCTCGACCATAACCACCCAAATGATTACATTATTGTCGAGAGGATCGAACCGGACAAGTATTGCGTTCTCGACGGACTCCACCGGGCTGCACTATTGAAGTACCAGGGAAAAAACAAGGTAATTGCCGCAGTAATAAACGAGTGACATAATGAGTGATAACCCGCCAAAAATCAACCTGGATGAATTTTTTTATGGACTTACAGACGAGATCTATTGCATAATCAAAATCAGGAATAACTTCCCTGATTATTCACCAGGCGACGACATCGATATATTCTGCTATGACAGCATAACGTTCTCCCAAAAAATTCTGGAGACCGGAAATACCTATGTGCTCCGGGGTTTCGAGATAAAAGTCACGAGTACGCCGGATTACCGGCAGACCTATATCGATTTTTTTTATAACGAAAAACTGGAACTGAGGTTCGATCTCTACCAGTCACTTCCTGCCTATACCAACATCAGGATTCGCCCGGCGCTCTTTTCAAGTATCATCGAGCATGCGATTCCGCGTAAGAGGTATTTCCAGAACCAACAGTTCGATATCTATGTCCCCAATGCAATCGATGACATGCTCATCCGCTATATTGAGTATCATGAATGGTACAAACAAAGGCCCGATAAGATTAAACATCTGGATTATATTTTGAATACCATACATGATACCTCGAGGATATCGTTAATGGATAAAATTCACTACTATACTGAACTGCCTCCCATTGAACACGCGAAAAACAAACCCCAAATAAATTTTATGGATAAACTCATGAGTTCTGTACCAATGGTCCAGATAATAAACTCAAAATTTACGATCAGGCTTATAATTCCGCCGTTGAAATCTTTAAAAAATGCATTGAAAAAATGAGTGTTCCATGATTATTGTCAAATTAAACGGGGGCCTTGGCAACCAGATGTTCCAGTATGCTCTTGGCCGGCAGCTGGCGCACCGTAATAACGTTGATGTCAGACTGGATATTACTGAATTTGAAAAATACCCCCTCCGTTCGTACCGCCTGGATAATTTCAATATCATTGAAAAAATTGCCACCAAACAGGAAATTAAAAATCTGAAGAGGGAGAATAACCGGTATTCAAAGTTCTTTTTTGATACATCCGAACGGCTGGTACCTTATTATAAAAGATCCGTTGTCCGGGAGCAGGGTTTTAACTTTGACCCGAATATTCTGCGCATAAGAAAAAACGCGTATTTGGAGGGCTACTGGCAAAGTGAAAAATATTTCAGGGATAGTGAAATGGTGATCCGGAATGAATTTACTTTACGGAATCCTCCGGACGCAATCAACCAGCGATTCATCGATGATATTACGCGTCACGAATCCGTAAGTATTCATATCCGGCGCGGGGATTATGTGTCCGATCCGGCAACAAACCAGACACACGGTATTATCCCAACAGAATATTACCAGAAAGCAATTGAAAAAATCGGAGAAGAGGTCGATAATCCCCGTTATTTCCTATTCTCTGACGATCACCAATGGGTAAAAGATAATTTTCCTTCAGATGATCTGGTCACCTGCGTTACCCATAATAGTTTTAATTCTGACCATGAAGATTTACGGCTGATGAGCCTGTGCAACCACCATATCATCGCCAACAGTTCGTTCAGCTGGTGGGGAGCCTGGCTCGGTAAGAATCCGGATAAAATTGTGTACGCACCAAAAAAATGGTTTGGAACTGACGCATTCAATAAATCCACATCGGATCTGTTTCCTCAAGCCTGGAAAACGATCGAGGTCTGAGATGGTGAACCCCCTTATCTCTGTTGTAATGCCAATATATAATCCAACAGAATATCTTCCTGAAGCAATTGAGAGCATTATCCACCAGACCTTTCCTCATTTTGAATTTATTATTATAAGCGATGACAGCTCGGAGAAGACACGGGCAATTCTCGACGATTACCAGACCAGGGACAAACGGATCCATGTATATCACCAGCAGAGAACAGGCCTGGTCTCCTCCCTGAATCGTGGATTTCACCTGGCGAAGGGAAAGTATATTGCACGAATGGACGGGGATGATATCAGTTTACCCGGACGCTTCGAAAAACAGTATAATTACCTGGAGAAACACCCGGAAACCGGCATCTGCGGGACGTGGATGGAATATACCGATGAACATGGTACTACCTTGCACCGGCCAAAAACCCCGGCATCTCACAATTTACTTGCGTGGCAGATATTTTTTTCAAGTCCTTTCGATCATCCTACCGTAATGATACGGAAGGACATCGTTGAAAAAGCAGGTTTTTATCACCCGGAAAAAAAATATGCAGAAGACTATGATCTCTGGACAAGGTTATTTTTTATAACAAAATTTGCAAACATTCCTGAATTCCTGGTAAAGTACCGATCTCATTCCCATAATATCAGTTCGGTGCATGCAACAGACATGGCAACCATGAGCGACAGAATAAAACTTGAATTAATTGAAAATTTTCTGCCGAAAGAACAATTGCAGGGAGTTGAACCAGATAAAATCCAGAATTTATGGAACCCGGCAGTACTCGGTACCGCTCAGATAAAAGAACAGGTAAGACTCCTTCATTTATTACACCTGAATTTTTTACGTAAATTTCATCTTACAAAAACGGAAAAACGGGAAGTTTCCCACGACATTATCACAAGATACGTACGGTATGCGTATCACAGTTCTCAGAAATCAAAATTTTTAAGTCTGGTCATCTGCTGCAATGCATGTAAAATCTCTCCGAAAATCTTTTTCGATCAGATTATAATTTTTTTGAGGGCAAAAATTACGTTCCGGGCAAAACATGTACCGTAGTGTCTCCCTGTTGAGGTAAAATCAGTACGACCTCTATCCAACGGGATTATCTCATTTTTCAGATGCCTGCCGGTTACCGGTGATCCATTCCTCATTGACATCGACAAGGATCGAACTGAAGTGAGCGAACAACCGGGAATAAGCATGGGGATATGGCAAGCACCGTTCACCCAGGTGGTATTGCAGGCGGTGAAATACCGGCCCGGTCTTTTGAAGGCGAGCTCCCGGACAAAAGGGAAGACGGGGGGATTGTTCCGCCTTCCTGCCGGTCGTTATCCTCCGGCTCATCCCCGTCTTCGAGGATCTCCACCGATCCCGGCAGCACGAGGTACCGGTACCAGTGCCGATCCGGACCCCGCACCCAGAGCTCCCGGAAGATCTCCTGCGTCACGGGAACTGCCCGGAGCGCTGCGATGTCGTTTTTACACGAGCATTCGATCTCAGCTACGGTGTAGCCCGGGTACTTCAGCCTCCGTACCCGGACAAGGCTGATGCAGTCCCGGTCACAGATAACAAAATGGAACGGGAGATCGCCTCCCGGTTCAAGGGAGAATACCATCAGCCCCCGGGCTTTCGCCTTCCGCTCAGCCTCGCTGATCGCCACGTACGGCGGGTGTCCCCGTGTTATCGCAGACCGCCCCACCGCAGTGCCGGGCAACGGTTGCCCGGTGCGGCTGTGCCCGTTTTCTGCCGGCACCTGCGGACCGGTGGTCCCGGTTCCCGCCGGACTTTTCGCCCGGCGATCGCCGGCCCCTTCCGGTATGCCGGCCCGGTGATCCTCCGGTCCCCCGTGACTGCACGTGCCGGGAGCTTCGGCACCTGCCGGTGTGCGGGAGATGCCGTGGTCCGGTCCCGTTGGTACCGCCGGTACGGATCCTCCGTCTCTTTCCGGCGGCTCCGGTGGGGGCATGATACCTGCTGCTCCCTGTTCTCCAGTCGGTCCCACGACAGATGCGGACGCTCTTTTTGTCCGCAGGTCGGAATCTTTGCCGGGATGGTGGATGCGGATCATCCTGCAGGGCTGCGCTGTGCATGCGTTACCATCACGGCCGGTCTTTTCCGGTGTTTCTGGTTTCATGTTGTTTTTCCTCCCTGCCACCGGCCGGCATGACCGCCGGTTCCGGTACGGAGCGTCCGCTACCCGCAGTTACCATCAGAGGAGCGTTTCCGCCCGCACCGCCCGTCGCATGCCGGGCCGTGTGGCACATACCCGTATGCTCCCGGTATATAAATGAGCGACTTAATAAAAATAAAATCGCGAGAACGCAGCCCGTATGCAGCGATTCAGGCCAATCAGGCCTCGTATCGTGATTATCAGGTCCGGGCAAAATGGGGTACTTCCCTCTTTTTTACGGATCCGGGCTGAACCTTTCCTGTCGGAAAATTCACGTATCCCGGCCTTCCCCATCGATAGTATCACGTTTTTCCTGAATTTCCCTTACCGGAAGAGCGGTAAAGGGAAGTTTTTCTGCCTGTTATCGTGTCCCTGTTTTCCAAAATACCGGCAACCTATGAAGATCGTCCTCACGGTGGACAATCCGGGCGATCCCGTGCCTGTCCACCGGGCGAAACAAGGGGACTATCCGGGTATGGTGAGCGGGGGTTTACGCCGGAAGGGAGATGAAAGGGAAGACCTGCCTGGTGCCGGCAGTCCAAAGAGACCTGCACCGGTGGAATAACTGTTGCCACACGATCCCACCCATCACAATATTGATATACAGATAATGTAAACATTATTATATGTCTACTAAATCTGTATACAGCGTCAGGATCGATTCCCGCGTGCGGAAGATGATGGAGGAGATGAACGACCTTGACTGGCAGGAAAAGATACGGCGGTTGATCGAAGAATCGGTCCGGAAGGAACGCAAGGAGAAGCTCCTTCTCCGGGCAAAGCAGGCGCACCGCGACCAGCCGGCCGGTCCTCCGTCAGCTACCCTGATCCGGGAGGACCGTGATGCCCGGTAAGGTCGTGCTCGATTCCAGCGTAATCGCAGCGGTATTTTTTCCGGAAGCGATCACAAGCCAGGCTATCGAAATAGTGGAACAGTCCGACGGGATTACCCTGGACCTTGCATATGCGGAAGTCTCAAACATGGCATGGAAACGGGCAGTCCACGCAAAAAACGACCCTGCCGTGACCCGTGCATCGCTTTCTGACTGCATCGCGTTTATCTCAGAGACCTGTGAAGTGATCCCCTCGCGTGACCTTGTTGTGCCAGCGTACGATCTCGCGTGCCGGTACCGGATTACGCTCTACGATGCCCTCTTTGCCGCCGCGGCTGCACGTTGCAACGCCCCGCTCGTTACGGCAGATACAAAGCTCTCCGCCGCTCTCGCGGAGTCCTGCCCGGTTATCCTCGTAGCGTAACGAGACAGTTTCTGCCGATACCGTTCACCCGGACAGGACGATGAAATAAACAGCCTGTATCATTCCAGGGCCGGCCGGTGCTCCCGGGCCATATGGCTGTCGCCTCAATGCCGGTCACCGGCTGCCCGGTACGGCCGTGATCGCTTTGTGTACGCAGCTCAGGTATGGGAATGATACCCGATACTGTCTGTTCTTCTCCCGGTCCCAGGGTCGGTATGGACATCTCTCTCGTCCGCCCGCCGGATTCACTGCTCCCGGACCTGTTCCCTTCCCGCCCGATCCCGAAAAAGTCCATTCTGGTCCCCGGACCCCATTCCCTGACAACTGCATGGTTCCTGGCTTTTCCCCTGCCGGAAGGGCAATAAAGGAAAGATTTTCCGGCTATAATCCTGCCCCCGTTCCACTAAATATCCGATTTCACAGGGGATCGTCCCAGCGGCGGACGGATCCCGCGATCCGGCACCTGTCCACCAGATGGAAAACTGGGTCTCTCCCGCGGCGGTGAGCAGAGGGCTACGACGAAAGGGACAGGAAAAAGAAGATCCAAGAATTCCGCGAACCCAAGCGAATATCTGGTTGGTTGTCCAGCGGTCGATGGAAACTGTTATCCCTCTCCTTAAAAAGTCTCCGGTAGGATACCATTGGGTATTTCGATATATTTTTCGTGACCGAAGTGTAACAGATAAGTTACAATTTTATTGGAGTCAAAAAAAGTGGCACCGAGAAAATCTCTGAACAAGACAGTCTGTGTTATCGGCCTCGGTTATGTCGGATTACCACTTGCAGAAGATTTTTCCAAGCATATCCGGACCATAGGGTACCGGCGCGACCAGAAGAAAGTGGACGAGCTGAATACCACGCCGGGCAATAAAATAGAGGCCACGACTGACCCCTCGCGTATCAAAGAGGCGGACTTTGTCATCATCGCCGTACCGACGCCGATAACAAAAGCGAAGGACCCGGATCTCGAACCGGTGATTTCCGCATCGAAAACTGTCGGGCAGAACCTGAAAAAAGGTGCAATCGTTGTTCTGGAGTCGACCGTCTATCCCGGTGTAACCGGGGAGGTCATGGCCCCGATCCTCGAACGCGAGTCCGGCATGAAATGCGGCAGGGATTTTTTCATCGGCTACTCGCCCGAGCGGACCAACCCGGGAGACAAGGAGCATACCCTGAAAAATATCTGCAAGATCGTCGCCGGGATGGACAAGAAGACGACTGACGTACTCTGTCAGCTATACACTCTTATCACTAACGTGTACCCTGCCCCCGACATCAAGACGGCAGAGGCAGCCAAAGTGATCGAGAACGTCCAGCGGGACCTCAATATCGCGCTGATGAACGAGCTCTCCATGATCTTTGCCCGGCTCGGGATTGACACCGATGAAGTGCTCAAGGCCGCCGGCACAAAGTGGAACTTCCACATATACAAGCCTGGTATGGTTGGCGGCCACTGCATCCCTGTCGACCCGTACTACCTTGTCAAGCGGGCAAAGGAGGTGGGCTACCACCCTCAGGTGATCCTTGCCGGGCGATCAATCAACGACTCGATGCCCCGGTATGTCGCCAACATGGCCGTCAAGGGCTTAAATAAGGTCGGAAAGACCATCAAGGGATCCAATGTCCTCATCATGGGTCTTACGTATAAGGAGGATGTTGCCGATACCCGCGAGTCCCCGGCCGATAACATGGTCGAGGAACTGAAGGAGTATGACGTCAACGTGTACGGGTGCGACCCGCTGCTGACTGCTGCCGAGATCAAACACTTCGGTGCCATCCCCCTGCTGAAACTGGACAAGAAGATGGATGCCGTGATCATTGCGGTTGCGCATAAGCAGTTTAAGAAGATGAGTTTGGAGCAGATCCGGGGATTGATGAATAGTAAGCCGGTGTTAGTGGATGTCCGGGGGATGGTGGACCAGAGCAAGGCGAAGAAGAAGGGGATATTCTATAAGAAATTATGAGTATTATCTGAATTCTTTGAAGAATCCCTCCACAATCTTGGAACTCTAGGATCAGAGTATAATTGTGTTGAAGTGACCCCGTTATTGATGAACAACAATCCGGTGTTCATGATGTGTGGGGAATGGTTGGTCAGGCTGTTGTAGAAGGGCAAAAATCCATTACCGGCAATTGTAAATTAGCCAGTGTATAGTTTTAATTAAACAACGGACAACATGAGTGCATTCCATGTCTGAAACAGGAAAGCGTCAGGATGATACCCCTCCTACCATACGAATTCGCCCACCCAAAAAATGGACGCCGGTTGACCTCCATGAGCTCTGGACGTACCGGGAACTCATCTATTCCTTTACATTGCGTGACGTGAAACTCCGGTACAAGCAGACCGGCCTTGGAATTGCCTGGGCGGTCCTCCAGCCACTCCTCACGATGGTCATATTCACCATCTTTTTCGGGGGGCTTGCAAAGATCCCTTCAGAAGGCGTGCCTTATCCGATTTTCGTTCTCGCGGCACTGCTGCCCTGGACGCTCTTTGCTTCAGGACTCACCCGTTCAACGACCAGCATGGTGACGGACGCGAACATTATGACCAAGGTATACTTCCCACGCCTTATCATGCCCATTGCCAGTATCATCTCGCCGCTTGTTGACTTTGCGGTCTCGCTTGTGCTCCTTTTTGTAATGATGGTATACTATGGGTTTATGCCGACCATAAACATCGTTTTTTTACCGCTCTTTCTCCTGCTCGCGCTTGCCACCTCCCTCGGGGTCGGGCTCTGGCTCTCGGCGCTCAACGTCAAATACCGTGACTTCCAGTATACGGTTCCCTTCCTCATCCAGATCTGGATGTTTGCATCGCCGGTCGTATATGCATCCAGCCTCGTGCCGGAAAGGCTGCGGGTCTGGTACGGCCTCAACCCGATGACCGGCGTGATCGAAGGGTTCCGCTGGGCACTGCTGGGCTCCGGGACCCCAAGTGCAATGGTGCTCGTCTCGGTGGGCATGGTTATTGTACTACTTGTCTCCGGAATGTTTTACTTCAAGAGAATGGAGCAGTATTATGCGGATATCGTGTGATCTCATCATAAATCCCGGAGGACCCCTATGACCGATAAAATTGCGATCCACGTCAGCCACCTGAGCAAGCAATACCGTCTTGGCGGACCACAGGAAAAATATCATACATTCCGCGATGCCATGATCAGTTCTCTTAAGGCACCTAAGAAGATCTTTAATAAAGTTCCAGTTTCGTCAGAAGAAAAATTCTGGGCCCTCAAGGATGTTTCATTTGATGTTGAGGAAGGCGAGGTTATCGGCATAATTGGTCGGAATGGTGCCGGGAAAAGCACACTTCTTAAAATCCTCTCAAGGATCACCACACCGACAGAAGGGATCGTTGATATTTATGGGCGCGTGGGTTCATTGCTCGAGGTTGGAACCGGATTTCATCAGGAACTGACCGGGCGGGAGAACATTTACCTATCTGGTTCCATCCTTGGCATGAAACGGCGCGAAATTGATGCCAAGTTAGATGATATCATAAAATTTTCCGAGATTGAAAAATTTCTTGACACTCCGGTAAAACGATTTTCGAGTGGTATGTATGTCCGTCTTGCATTTGCAGTGGCAGCGCACCTAGAACCGGAAATTTTACTCGTGGATGAAGTGCTTGCAGTGGGAGATGCAGCATTCCAGAAGAAATGTTTAGGAAAAATGGGCGAAGTTGCAAAAGAGGGAAGAACCATTCTTTTTGTGAGCCATAACATGGTAGCAATCCAGAACCTATGTAACCAATGTATCTTACTTAACGAGGGAAAAGTTGAATGTAATGGTGATACGGATACAGTAATCAATTACTATCTAAATAAAAATTCTGAGATCCAAAAAATCGTTCTCAAAGACAGGAAGGACCGAATAGGCAACCATATAATGACATTTTTCAAAATATCTCTATATAATGCTAAAGGAGAACTAATTGATAAGATCCTTTCGGGTGAAAATGTAACATTCAGGTTTTTTTATTCTTCCCAACAGGAATTTAAGAATGCACACGTTGTGTTATCCTTTAATGTAAGGAATAAGTATGGGCAGATCCTTACCAATTTGAAATCGAGTGTGTCTGGCGAAAGTATATTCAATATTTACCGTCATGGATATTTTCAATGCTTTTGGCCGAATTTCAATCTGCGATATGGTAAATATGATTGTAATATTTTTTGTTCGATAAATGGAGAGATTACCGATTGGTTACAATCTGCATTCAGTATTGATGTGGAAGATGGAGACTTTTTTGGAACAGGAAAAATAGACGACCGAACTCAAGGAGATATTCTGATAAAACATTACTGGGAATGTTATCCAATCGCGGATTGATTCTTTTAATACATTTATTTAATCCTCAAAAACAATTAAAATAAGAAGTGAATTGTTCAATGTCAACAATTATACTCATGTATCATTCCATAGTCCCAAATGAATCAATTGATCCTTATGCAATTTCAGCATCTGTCTTTAAAGAGCATTTGTCGATGCTTTCACATTCAGGATATGAAATTATATCGCTAGAAAAACTTGTTAAGTCCTTGAACAAACCGTATAAATTTATTTTAAAAAAATATGCGGTGCTCACTTTTGATGATGGTTATCAAGATTTTCTTTTTAATGCAGTTCCGTTATTACAACAGTATGAGTTACCGGCGACAGTCTTTATTGTAACTGAGATGCTTGGAAAAACTGCTGAATGGAGCCAAAATAGCAAAAATGCCAAATTAATGACAGAAGAAGAAATTCTAAAAATTATAGAAATCGGTATTAATATTGGAAGTCATACAAGAAAACATGTTGATGTAATGACCCTTAACGATAATGAATTAACAGATGAATTAGAAAAAACCCGGCAGAAATTAATTAGTTTAGGGGAGGACTTTTTCCCATTCTCTTTCCCTTGGGGGCGATATTCAAAGCGAGAAATCTTTGCTCTAAAAAGGGCAGGCTATAATTGTGCCGTTACAACAAACAATACACATATTTCATTGTTCAATGATCCTTATAAATTAGGAAGAATCAATATCCGTAATGACCTAACTATAAAATCATTTGAAGAAATTGTGAAGCGATAAATGAAAGTGATACATTTATGAAATTCCTTATCTTAAATATAGACTATCCGGAATTTTTATCATGGTTTTATAAACAACACCCGGGACTGGATCAGGCATCTTATGATGAACAATTAAAAATGAGAGAGAACAGTCTTGTTTCAGAATCAAGCTTTTATGTGAAAAATTTAAAAAAAATGGGTCATGAGGCAAGGGTAATTTATATAAATAATAAACTCCTTCAAAAATCCTGGGCAGTAGAGCATGGAATGGCTCGATATGCAAATTCACTCGAAAAAAGCACCGATTTCCGATTAAAATTTATTAAATTAGAGAATTATTTAGCTAAACATGCCAAAAATTCTCGCTTTCCCGAACATTATCTCATTTCTGCATATAATACTGCATATAATATTTTTCAAGAAAAAATCCTTAAACCAGATAAATGGATGTATCCAATATTAGAAAAACAAATTCAATATTATCATCCGGATGTTCTCCTCAATGAAGCCATGAGAATAATACACAATAATTTTTTAAAAAAAATAAAACCTGAAACAAATTATCTTATAGGACAACATGCGGCTACAAGTTTTCCGAATAATACCAATTTCTCAGCCTATGATTTAGTGATTTCATCATTTCCGCCCACGGTTGATTTTTTTAAAAATTTGGGGGTTCCAGCTGAATTATTAAGATTGGGTTTTGAATCGACCATTATAGACGATTTTCCGAATGAAAACCGATCAATTGATGTCTCATTTATTGGCAGTTTTTTTTCTGTTCATAGCAGCCGCGTGAAGTGGTTAGAAACAATATATGAAAAAACGCCAGAGCTTAAAGTATGGGCTTCCAATCTTCATAGTCTACAACCGACCTCACCGGTTTTAAAAGCATATCAAGGGTCTGCCTGGGGACGTGAAATGTATCACATTTTTCACAGATCTAAAATTACTCTTAATCATCATGGAGACGTATTACCTTATGCAAACAATTTGCGACTATATGAAGCGACAGGAATGGGTGCGCTCCTCATTACGGATTGGAAGAAAAATCTTTTAGATATGTTTGAACCGGATAAGGAAGTCATAACATACCGGACTCCAGAGGATTGTGCTGAAAAAATTCGATTTTATCTTGAAAATGATAAAGAGCGTGAAAATATTGCACACGCCGGACATAAAAGAACTTTGATAGAACATACTTATGAAAATAGAATGAAAGAATTTGTGAATATAATCCATAATAGAAGGATAGCGAGATCATTTTAGCTTTCCGGACAAAACGGATCTAAACTATGTGGCGGGATTTGAAACACGACTTTTCGCGAACGCACGAATGTTTTCAGGTCCCTTGACAACCCGGCACACGCTGAGGAATTTATTTGGGATGCAGATCTATTATAATTATATCCGGCCTGATTCTGGTGCGTTGTCAGGACTTTTGATAAAATATGAGTGTGTGGTGCATGGCGAGACTTTCTTTTAAATTGAAGAGTAGTTAATATTGATAAATTTCAGTGTTTTTGTACAAACCATCAAATTCTTACTAAGTTATCACAACGACAATAGTTTATATACCGCCGAGTTTTAAAAAATAAGATAATAGAAATGTATGAATCGATTTATACTTGGATGAAAAATAAGTATTATTTTAAAAGAATTACTACTTCCATCTCTAAAACGAAATTAATTCAGAAAAAATTCGGAACCAGCTATGGTGGATGGGTAATCCCTGTTAATATGTTAGATTCCAAAGCAATTTGCTACTGTGTTGGTGCTGGGGAAGATATTAGTTTTGACATAGAATTGGCAAGAAATTTCCAATGTATGGTATATATTTTTGATCCGACTCCTCGAGCAAAAGTGCACTTTGAAGAACTCAATAATCGAATTAAAAAAGGATTAATAATGGCTATTAATAATGACGAATCTCAATATTATAAAATAAAACCAGAAGAACTAAATTATTTGTTTTTTCAACCCATCGGAGTTTGGTCTGAAAATCAAGTAATGAAGTTTTATCCCCCTAAAAATCCAGTACATGTATCTCATTCATTGTTGAATCTTCAAAAAACTGTTGATTATATTGAAGTAGATTGTAAAAAAATAAGCACTATTATGTTATCATTAGGACATGAAAAAATTACACTTTTAAAGCTCGATATTGAAGGTGCAGAATACCAAGTCGTCGAGTCATTAATTAATGATAACATTTACCCGAATATTTTATTAATAGAATTTGATGAAGGAAATAACTGTCTGGATAATAATTGGTTGATACGAATTGAAAATACTATAAAAAAATTGATATCAGTTGGCTATATTTTAACAAATTTAGATGGGTGGAATGCAACTTTCATTAAAGAATCTGAGATCTCAATGACTTATTTAACAAAATAACACAATATAGCTCACGGTTCGGGCATTTGATCGCAAAAATCTCTCTGACACTGAACACAGGACTATATTCAGCGGGATATTCCTAACCCTGATCAGTCATATGTCCTCTGCGATCGATTCGATTTATAGATTCTTTTCGGCCGGATTGCAATACCTGGAGACCGAGAAATTCCGGAATTTCACTCATGAGAATTTAGCAAAATTACAATCCTCAAGGATTTTCAGTTAATCCTAATTCGCCCCAAGGAACACTTCCAACTGAAAATGAGCCATAATAAATATAATAAGAAACCTCACATTAGGTTTTTGCGCTTTTTTAGAGACGTACATTAACGATTCTTCTTAGGAGTCTCCTAATACGGACTTTTACATTTCGGGCAGACTTTTGGATCATCCTCTTGCCGGGAAAGTCCCGCGATGCACCAGCATGATCATTTTTTAAGAAAGCCCCCATAACGCACCAGAACCCGAGGGGGTATCTCTTATAATAAAGTCTTATTAATTAAAAATTCAATTAATGTTGAATGGTCATTTCGAATGCACCTAAAGTAAAAACTCATATTTTTACCGGATTGGAACCGGTAAGATCTGGGAAAAAATTCCAGACCCCTGTTTTACTTCTCACCTTCAACCGCCCGGATTCTACGCAGGCAGTTTTTAACGAAATTCGCAAGGCCCGGCCGGTACAGCTGGTTGTTGCGACAGATGTGCCTCGTAAGGATCACCTCGAAGATATTGAAAAGAGTAGGAAAGTTCTAGAGATAATCTGGCAAATCGATTGGGATTGTACCCTTTCTATATTATCCCGCGATGAAAATCTCGGCAGCAAAATTGGCATTATTGCCGCAATCGACTGGTTCTTCTCGCAGTTTGATGAGGGAATTATTCTCGAAGATGACTGCGTGCCGGATCAAAGCTTTTTCCTGTTCTGTCAGGAACTTCTTGAAAGGTATCGGGATGATAAACGAATTACGATGATATCCGGGAATAATTATCAGTTTGGGAAACGCAGAACCAATTATAGTTATTATTTTTCAAGATACACCCTTTGCTGGGGATGGGCTACATGGAAGCGTGCATGGCAGTATCATGATATTAATATGAAACAGTGGCCTTCAATCCGTGAGGGTAGTTGGTTGAATGACATTCTCCATGATCAGAAGACTGTAAAGTATTGGACGTCTTATTTTGAAGACACTTATAAAACCGAAATTTATTCATGGGATTACCAATGGTTATTTATCTCCTGGATTCAGGGAGGGTTATGCATCCAACCTAATACAAACTTAGTATCCAATATTGGGTTTAACGAATTTGCAACAAATACTAAAGACAAAAAAAACATACTGTCAAATGTTCCTGTTTCTCGATTGCAGTTTCCGCTGAATCATCCGCCGTTTATCATTCGGGATGATCAAGCAGATCAGGTCACCCAGAAGATTGTTTTCCCGATAGCGACTTTTATCAGCAAAACGCGATACCTGCTTGGGCACATGTTGGTGGGGCGCGTATGAAAGTTCTTTTCCTCAATACGTACGATTCGAAAACGTCTGCGGCGCAAAATATACATCTCCTGTGCCGGGACTTGGAACCACTAGGGGTGAAAAGCGAAATACTGGTAAACATAAAAGGGAGTGGCAAATCGTATGTAGTCGGCCCGAAAACCAAAATTGAAGAAAAGCTAAACCGGGAAAGAAACCGTTTCGATTCTCTGCCCCTAAATTTGTATTCTCATAAAAATACAACCCTATTCTCACCTTCGTTGATACCGCATGGTAATATTATCAAGATCGTTAACAATAGTGATGCTGATCTTGTCCATCTTCATTGGGTAGCCGGGGGAATGATGAGTATCGAAGATATCGGCAGGATCAGGAAGCCAGTAATCTGGTCCACGCATGATATGTGGCCGTTCACGGGAGGGTGCCATTATGATGGAGGGTGTGGCAAGTATGCAACTCATTGTGGCTCCTGCCCCGTGCTCGGCTCCCGTCACACAATCGATTTGAGTTACAGCGTTCATGCACGAAAAATAAAAGCATATGCAAAAATTCAAACTCTCATCGTTAATGGTTTAAGCCGGTGGATTGCGGAGTGCGCAAAGGAAAGCAAGGTGTTCTCCGGCAGAGAGATAACAAACGTCTCGAGCCCAATAGATACAAAAACATTCCAACCTTTAAATAAGGACATCGCCCGGGATTTGCTCAATCTTCCGCAGGACAAGAAACTTATCTTATTTGGCGGTGATGGCATGCTACAGGATCCACGAAAAGGATACCGGTATCTTAAATCAGCATTAGACTTGATCAAGACCCCTGATGTCGAATTGCTCATTTTCGGCTCGGGTAATTTCGGGTCCTCATTCCCAAATAAATTTCCGGTTCACTATCTAGGGCATCTCAAGCCCGGTCTCGAACAAAGAATCGTGTATAGTGCGGCAGATGTCTATGTCATGCCAAGCATTCAAGAGGTATTGGGGTGGGTATCTACCGAATCGATGGCGTGCGGGACACCTGCAGTGACATTTGATTTAGGTGGACCAAAGGATATAGTCGACCACATGGAAAACGGGTATCGGGCCATCCCATGCGATTCAGTCAGTTTGGCAGAGGGAATTGACTGGGTTCTGAATAATTCCGCGCCGGAAGATCTGTCGGTGAACGCCCGGCAAGCCGTCATGAATAAATTTGATTCCATATTAATAGCGAATCAATATCGGGAACTCTATGACAGTATTCTTGATTATAAAGAATGAGATAACTCTGTATTAAAAATGGATTTTTTAATAATCGGAGTTAAACTTTATACCTCGGACTCTGCGCATCGCTATAAAATATCTGCACGGTTTCGAGCGACAACTGGCTGAGGTCTTTACCAACCTGCGGGATTTTTTTGAGGATATCGTTTGTGATCGATTTTATTCTGTGACAGAATTTCTGGATCGACTTGCACCGTTTGGTGCAACTGCCTCAGATTTTCTATCTGGGGCTTCATGAAATAGAGCACTTCATTGAGTTGGATCTTTTCTTTGAGAGAGTCCATTATCTCAATGAGTTCAATGGTATCTTGGCAATCTTCAGCAAGGTATTCTTTCAGGGTTAGAAGGATGAGTAACTGACAATTATTTATATCTCCATCAATAACCAAACTTTATTCGTTGTGAATTTTAGATTATTAATATTGGATTTGAGGATTTGTTGTGAGTGAGGAATATAAAAATCCAAAAGAAAATGGCGTTTCAGTTGTTCTTGGCTCTTATAATCGAAAAAAGTTTTTAAAACTGACTGTTGAGACCATTCGACAGGAATTAACACAGGCTGAATTTCCCTCTGAGATAATCATTGTCGACGGCGGATCCACCGATGGCACGCTTCGATGGTTATCGCAACAAAAAGATATTATCACCATTGTCCAGCACAATCGTGGCACTTGGCATGGGAAAAAGATCCAACGAAGATCCTGGGGCTATTTCATGAACCTTGGCTTCAAGTGTGCCCATTATAAGTATATCTGCATGGTCAGCGATGACTGTCTTGTCGTACCCAAAGCTATTATTAATGGATATCATCTTTTTGAACAACAATTACGGAACGGCAAGAATGTTGGTGCAGTGGCATTTTACTGGAGAAATTGGCCAGACCAAAAAAAATATTGGGTTGGTCTCACACTAGGAAATAAAATGTTTGTGAATCATGGAATATACTTGCATCAAGCGTTAAAAGATGTTAATTATATCGATGAAGACAATTTTAATTTTTATCATGCTGACGGTGATTTATGCCTTAAATTATGGCAGAATGGATATTCTGTAATTGATTCGCCTGATTCATTTATTGAGCATTTCTCTCATACGAATTCATCCCTACGGAAAAGCAATTTAGAGGGCCAGAAAGAGGACAAAGAAAATTATTTGAAGAAATGGGAAGGATTTTACTACCAGAAAGGAGATCCGAATTGGGGTTCCTGGAAAGAGAAGGACTTTGTTGACACGGAAAAAACCTGCAAAAAGTTTCAAAAGTTTCGAATTGAAATTATCCGGCACGGATTGATTAAATTCCTTTCAGAAGCAAAGGAAAAGGTCCTCCATGTTTGATTTTGTGAAATCAAAATTAGGGAAAAGTAGAATTATATCTGGAATTTATGACAGATTTTATCATCGACCCATAACAGACAAACAATTTCAGGAAGAATTCAATCGTTTTTCTGAATTATCGCATTTGAAAGAGCAGCGATTTTTATTCAGATGGAATGATCGATATCCCTGTCTTCGTGACAGAACACCTGTGACCGGCTTTGATCTCCACTACATTTATCATCCTGCCTGGGCCGCACGGATTCTTGCTAAAACAAAACCTGAACATCATGTTGATATTTCATCGAACCTGCATTTTTGTTCGATTGTTTCAGCGTTTATTCCAGTAGAATTTTTTGATTTCCGTCCTGCTCCTATATTTTTAAACAATTTGAAAACAGGAAAAGCGGATCTTTTGAATCTTCAGTTTGACGATAAGAGTATTCCCTCATTGTCATGTATGCATGTCGTCGAACATATTGGATTGGGGAGGTATGGCGATCCGCTTGATCCTGAAGCGGACCTAGTTGCAATGAATGAGATTCAGCGGGTGCTCGCTACCAACGGAGATTTGTTATTCGTCGTGCCACTAGGTGGGAACCCTAAAATTATTTTTAATGCTCACAGAATTTATTCATTTGATCAAATTATCGGGTATTTCTCGCAACTCAGCCTTATGTCGTTCTCCCTGATCACAGATTATCCTGGAGGACCAGGTTATATCGAAAACGCCACAAAAACTGAAGCAGATAAATGTGAATACGGATGCGGTTGTTTTTGGTTTAAAAGGGAGTGATAGTGTGAGTTCCCAATCTTATACATTAGACGGTGATGTGATAAATATGGATGTTGCACCTCTGTAAAAGTGAATTATTTCGCGTAAATGATATTTATAGTGGAAATTTCAAAATGAGATAAAAGTATGATTATCACAAAATTAATTGGGGGCCTCGGCAACCAGATGTTTCAGTATGCCTTGGGCCGGGCTTTATCAATTAAGTTGCAGAGCACACTTTATCTTGATATCACGGCTCTTATAAATCCCCCGAAGGATATCATACCCAGAAATTACGAACTTGATAAATTTAATATTCGAGCAAATATTGCATCATACGATCTGCTAAAACGAGTGCCTTTTTCACCAAAATATATGATCCGTATAGGATTTCAAAAATTTTTTAAGGGTAAAACTATATTCCGATATGTAAAAGAGCAAACTCATAATTTTGATAAGGAAATACTAGGGCTGCCAGATAATGTCTATCTGGATGGGTACTGGCAAAGTGAGAGATATTTTAATGATATCAGTGATATCATAAGGGACGATTTTCTTATTTTGCACAATCCTTCCGAAATGAACCGGAAGATGCTGGACAAGATTCAAAATTGCAACTCTGTAAGTGTTCATATTCGCAGAGGTGATTATGTCACCAACCCAAAGACACAAAGGGTCCATTTTGTCTGTGATGAAGAATATTACGAAACGGCCTTTGAAATGATAAAAAAACAAATTGAAAAACCGTATTTTTTTGTCTTTTCTGATGATCCTCTCTGGGCTCAAAATCATATTGTTCCAGATGGTCCTGTCACCTTTGTCTCTCACAATACAGGCATACAAAGTTCTGAGGATATGCGTCTCATGATGAATTGTAAACACCATATCATTGCCAACAGCTCATTCAGTTGGTGGGGGGCATGGCTTGGTAAAAAACCAGAACAGTTAGTGATTGCTCCGGGAAAATGGTTCAATACAAAGGTATGCAATTATCATGACAGATTGCCATCAGGATGGTTGATTGCAGATGCATATGAGATGGGTTGATGTCAATTTTTTAAGGTAGTTGTTTTTAAGACAGACCACATAGGGAAAAATAGGGATAAAATTCATTCAGGATACAGTCGATAAGAGTGGAAAATAAATAACCGTTTAAAACTTCAGTAAATAACAAACGCCCGAAAATCAGAAATTTCGAAATAAAGAACACACAAATTTGTTTCAATTATTTGTTGAATTATTACAACACCCTAAATTATTTATTTTACATACTTCAATTTTACAGATTGTTGTATGGTTGAGAATGTACCAAAAATTTCTGTTGTTATGCCAGTTTACAATGCAGATAACTATTTGGATGCATCAATAAATTCGATCTTAAATCAGACTTATAAAAATTTTGAATTTATCATTGTATGTTCCGATCCGACAAAAACAACAGAAAAAATTTTGGAAAAATATTCAAGTATTGATCCGAGAATTCTTGTTTTTTATCAGGAAAAAAAGGGAATTATTTTTGCAAGGAATTTTGGTTGTCAGCTGGCACGGGGTGAGTTTATTGCAGTAATGGATGCAGATGATATTTCGGGCTCTAACCGATTTGAAACTCAGTTATTATTTATGGAAAAAAATCCTGATATTGGCATCCTTGGTTCTTGGGCGGATCGCATTAATGATCGGGGAATCGTTACAAATACAATCCGTTATCCAACTCGTCCATTTGGGATCGGATGGTGCCTGATATTTGAGAATTGTATGATGCATTTGACAATTTTAATGAGGAAATCTATTTTGAAAGATCTACAATATTATTCACATGAAAAGAATGGTTTTCCCGAAGATTATGATCTCTGGACGCGTGCTTTTTTTGTGACAAAAATTGCAAATCTCCCTATAGTATTATCTCAATCTCGAGCGCATTTAACGAATAACAGTATCAGTGTGAAATATGAAATGACTCAATTTGATAATATTTTACGAAATGAATTCCTGCAAAAATTATTCAAGCAAGAATTTCAGAACTTTCTTAAAGAAGCAGGTTTGCAGATGAATTCGGACATTTTCACATTCAATATTGACTGTAATGATAAACAAGTTAGATTTATTGAAGACCTCTATCGTTTATACATACACCGATATGATGTTACCCCTCAAGATCTAATGGAGATTAGATCATCTCTTGCTATATTCTTGTTAAGATATTCTTTCGCTATGGTAAGATACTCTAAAAAGAGGGCGTTAATCCTTTTATGCAAATCCATTCATTATTTGAATTCGATCAGTTTCGAAATCATTATTCGTGCTTTATGGATAAGATTAAAGGGATCTAACAAAATTTTCATTTATCGAAGTAGGTAGTGTCTCTATAATGCTGTAAAATCAGCCACCGTATCCAAAGAGATCATCTCACTCTTCACAGATAAATACCGATTACCCGTGATTTTCTGACCGGCCGAGATCAAGCCCCAGCGCTTTTGGGGGTAGCGATCCCGAATCTCTTTTTCTTTGGCTTCGGATAAAGTTAATCGGTAGACGGTGGGGTATTCTGGTTTTCCTGTGCTATATGGGCATCATAGTCTTTATCCAGCTGAACTAAGACGTGCTGTTTCCCTACATGTTCACATCCTCAGCACCGCAGTATTTGCAGTCCTGATACATTACGAGGCAAAAAAGAATGTCGGATATGTGAAGCAATTTCAGGTGTTTTTTTTGCATTTTTCCAACTAAAAAAACCGGATATTGACGCGATGGCAAAGAAAAATGTTTTTATCGGCAAAATGAATTATTCCAACAGTGATGAATCTGCTTTAGTCCGGAGTTGTTTTTATCGTGGCAAATCATCTACAGGCACCCGGCAAACTTTTTGGGGCATATCTTTTTTTTCTGGTTCTGTTTTCAATAACGATCCTTCCGGCGGTTGCCGGTGCTTCTGTTGCCAACTTCACCGGCACCCTTATGTCCGGTCCTGTCCCGCTCACAATCTCGTCTACCGATTTATCATCAGGCAGCCCCGCCGGCTGGGCGTGGTTCTTCGGCGACGAAAATTATACGGCACCATGGACACCGATGACCGGGAATACCGGGTGGTTGGGAAAAGATAGTCAGAGCAGTGTAGCAATGCCGGATGGCAGCATCGCCACTGCCGAATATAATGATGTTTGGCGTTCTCTCCCCGGATCGGACGGGGCGATCTGGATTGAGGTAAATACGATTGCTCGGTGGTCGGCAAGGGACTCCTATTCCAACGTAGTGAGACCGAATAGCAGCATTGTCCTAATGGACGGAGAAACACCACCCGCTAAAAATGATGTCTGTCAATTCCAACCTGCTGGTTCGAATGCACAAAATCCCGTGCATACTTATACCGGAAGCGTAGGGCAGACGTTCAATGTCGCAATCCAAGCTTACAACTCGGCCGGATACAACAACACATTCAAAAGCAATTACATCACCATTACCAACCCATCAGTAAATATTTATCCAATTCCCTCGCCGGACTTCACCCGCTATCTGCCGAACAGCAATACCAACCTCCCATCTCCCGGCCTGAGCCTCTCGCAGAACACCACGCCGGGAGAATACGAGGCCAGCTCTTTCATTGCGCAGCCGCAGACGGCCGTCACCGATATGACGGTGCTTGCCACTCCTCTGACAAGCGGGTCGAATACCATCCCCGCGAGCGAGGTTGATTTTAAAGGGGTGAAGGCATGGTGGATGCCGACCAACTTCCCGACGAATCAGTCAGATTACAATGCATCGATGGGGCAATACCTCATACCGGAACTTCTGCTCAATGATCTCTCAATATTAAATGTCAGCCTTGTCACTCCCGGCGATCAGACACTCCGCATAAGTTTCCCTAACGGGACGGTCATGTATTTCCCACTTAATGCGACCACTGTGGGCAATTTCCCTACAAACGCAAATATCTTTGATAATGCGACGGCGACCGGGCAGATGCAGCCGTTCGCCGTCCCAGCCGGGAGCAATCAGCAGATATGGATTACGACGAACGTTTCGGCAGGGACACCTCCCGGAGTCTATACCGGGCAGATTTGGGTCAATTCCTCGGCGACGACTCCGCTGGCGATGAACTTCACCGTCACCGTCTTGCCATATACGCTCCCGACGCCGAGCCTGAAATATGGGATTTATTTCACTCATAGAGTCGGCGTTACCGACCCGGCTTCATGGAGTCCTGACAATGGCTCTTTCTCAACAGACCAAATCCCGGCAGCGAACTGCGTAGCGGAGCTCACAGATATGAAAAACCACGGCGTCCTTTATCCGATGGATATAGACTCATGGGACAATCTCGGTACATCGAGTTACGCCGGCTTTGAGAGGGGACTGCAATTACGAAACCAGATCGGCCTGCCGACCGACGTTCTCTATACCCGGAACGGCATCAACTCCGGGTATTATTTCGCAATCTCACCCTCAGACCTCAACACGCTCGCGGCACGGGTGAAGTCTGCGGAGAACCAGATCTCGGCATATGGGTTCAAGAAACTGTACCTGTACGGGCAGGACGAACCCACCTCCGCGCAACTAATCTCCGAGATCCCCGCCTTCACGACGGAGTACCTAAATGGCTCGTATCCGTATTACGCTGCTGACCGCCCGGGTGTCGATCTGCCGGCGATAAATGTCACCAGCCTGCTCACACTGTCAGGAGCGACCAACACGACTGACATGGGGCTATACCGTGCCTTGAACCCGAGCATCCCATTCTTCCGGTATGGTGATCCGCAGTCCGGCGTCCCGAATCCCGAGGTCTACCGAAGCAATTTCGGCCTCGGTCTCTGGAAGGACGGTTACAGCGGTGCGATGGATTGGGCGTACATGAACGGGTACGGCCAATCGATCTGGAACGACTTTGACAGCCCGAATGAGGGTGGGTGGTACTACTCCGAGGAGAACTTCGTCTATCCCAAGAGTGACGGCGTGATTGATACAATCCAGTGGGAAGGGTTACGGGAAGGTATTGACGATACCCGGTACGCCGATCTCCTCACGCAAGGTTCGGGATCACGTACCGCTGCTATAAATATCATTAATTCTGGTATTACCGCTGGAAGCGATATGAGTACCGTCCGGGCAGGACTGATTAATGCAATCTCCTTAACTCTCCCTCCTACCGCAAGTTTCACCGGAACCCCAACCCTTGGTGCAAACCCCCTTACTGTCAAGTTCAACGACACATCAGCCAGCAGCGCTATATTAAGTTCATGGTACTGGATGTTCGGTGATGGCACGATTTCTACACTCCAGAACGTCTCGCACACGTACACGACACAGGGAATCTACACTATCAATTTCTCCGTGACCAATATTTATGGAATGACAAGCTGGTTGAATCAGACGAATTATATCACAGTGGGTTCTCCTGTGTATCCACTAGCGCGATTTACAGTAACGCCATCAACCGGAGACGAACCTTTGACCGTGTGGTTCAGTGACTTATCCCTAAATTCGCCGTCGGCATGGAATTGGAGTTTCGGAGATGGCACATTCTCGATAGCTGAAAATCCATCGCACTTATACAAAAGCTCGGGATTCTACACTGTGAATCTAACGGTAGCAAATGGTTGGGGATCAAACGTAACGTCAAAGAGTAATTACATCATGGTGTTCTGAAAAAGGATGATACAATGATTGACAAGAAAAAACCAGTTCTCGATAAGAAACCAAGTGACGCCGGTCGGCATCACTTCTTGTATGCAGAGATCAAAGCAAAAAAAAGTCTAACTCCGGTAATAGTGACACCGGCGGGTACAACAGCATGCAGAAGGCCGGATACATCACGGTTACTTTCGGGGGATCCGGGTCACTCCACTTCCGGCACCGCTCCGCTCACGGTCACCTTCACAGAAGGATGTAACTTCGCTGTTGAGGATATGTTGGCAGATCTCCTTCAGATCGTTACACAATATATGCCCCTATAGAAAAGAACCTCTCTTTTGTCGTAAGCATCTTTCAAGTCAAGTATAGTAACTTCCCGTACCGATATTATCCAGGGATCCGGGCCGGTTTTTTCCGGCTGTTTCAGTGGTAGGGGCCTCTTCAAAATTAGGGGGTTACATCGTCCCTTTAATAAAAATTAAGGTGATTACTGAATAGAAGCCACCAGATTAAACTCAGAGATACATTTCACCACATCATCATAAAGATCGCGGTTCCGGTTATTATACCGGAACTCCAGTCCTTTTAAATAAAGCGGGAATTTATCCGGATTCATACCGTGATATTTCATCAACCGCTCCTTGGCAAAGGACCAGAAAATCTGATCTCTATCTCATGGACGGAGCTTTCGATTCTGAAAATATTCATGAATTGATCCAAGACACGCTAAACGCCTCCTCTTTTGTACCGGTCAGGAAAAGAAAACGGAAACGGATCTTCGGATATTATCGAAGAAGTCTTGCTCTCAGTTTCGATAGGGAAAAATATCACCAAAGGAATAAGGTCAAGACTGCATTCTCAGTCCTGAAACGGAAGTTCGGGGATACTCTCAAAGCTCGGATATTCCGACTTCAGGTTAAGGAGATCAAAATCAAAGTAATTCTCTACGACATCTCAAAATTGATGGTTTTTTTCATTCGCGACTTCTTTGGACCTTTTCTACAGAGCCGTAATTATTGCAGTTTAAGAAAAAGCTCATTATCTCCCGATGAATAAATTTCCTGTTGTTGATTGAGTTTAAATTCAATTATTTGAGCATTTTGTTGATTGTATGGAGCATATTGATTCTGGAAATTCAATACCTTTTTATTATAAAATTCCCATTTACGGTAAAATATATATCCACTGTTTTTGTCAACATCTTGAATAGACGGGATAACTAGGGAATTATAATATTTCAAGCCGATATCCTTTAATCCGGGAAAACTTTTTGGGATCAAATAAGCATTGACGAAGAAATCAGATATTATAGTCTCGCCGTTGGGAATGTATATATCCCAGAAAGAGAATGATGAAAGGTCATTAGTAGTGAAATAAGTTGATGGGTATGTTGGCCATAAATCTGTGGAATCCCCGGAAACAAGTACAGTATTTAATGATAAAACTGAAAACATAATAATTAATCCAATTACAGCAAGAGTCAATAGGAGTGCCATTCCTCTCCTTTTTAGGTGAATTTTTAGAACGGCGAATATGCCGAATGCCATGAACAATGCCATAAACGGCGCAATATATAAACTAAACCGGTAAAATCCTAAAAGTGAATCAATCAAATAATTATTGTCGATAGGAGTTGGAACAAAGAACGGGAGCAAACATATTGAAAAAAAAGCAAAAACGACTGCATATAATGGTTTTTTTTGATAAAAAACGTAACCAAGTCCGAACAATGCAAATAAAAAGAAAATTCCAAGATAAGTATTATATTTAATATAAGTCAAGATATCGGTGATATTGATTCCTGTTGTTGTAGTTGACATTAATGCTATAGAGGGGTCTTTAGCATTGAAAAATGTATCAAGTGTTAACGTCCTAAGTTGGTCATTTGCAAGAGCGCTCGCCATATCGAAAGAAACAAACATCCAATAAGCGAGGAAGCTGATGACAAGTAAAACGAGAATTGAAAAATCATTAATCCGGTTTTGGCAAAAAAGATAAACACTTACAAGCATAATTGATAATATAATAAGAAATTGTGGCAGACATACTGAATGAACGGTGACTAAAAAAAGAAAAATGGGGATTATCAATACTATATATTTTCGCTGAGATGGTTTATCTTGAGCTATTCTGAAGATTAGATATAGCATTACTAAAAAACCGACATATGCAAATGCACGCGTTACCATGTAATCTCCATAAAACACGATAATTGAGAAATTTGCGTAGATGAGACAACTAAGTAACGATATATTCTTGTTTTTTATCGTGAAGAAAAAGAATAAATAAACAAACAGAATTGTTCCGATAAAAATCAGGCCTGTGATAAGGAACAGACTTGTTTTTATATCAAGGTTTGTAAATATGGCGGTTGTTACAACAATAATATGGTATAGGGGAAAATTGGAATATAACCAGCTGTAGTTTATTGGCAAAAGATGACCTGTTATGAAAATATAATTCGACCATGGAATATGACTAAGGGTATCTGTCATACTGAAAAAGAGTGGATATTTGAACGTAACTCCATATATCAAATTCAGTAAAACAAGACTGATCTCAGACAGAATAACTGCCGATGTTACGGGTGGTAACAAAATCTGGAAAAAGATGAGTATATACAAACAGGAAATGATGATAAAATAATACCAGGGCCGGTAATCACTTTCATACAATATGATGATGGAAAGTGCATAGAGAAGCACATAAATTAAAAATACTAATCTTTTATTGATATGAAATGGGATTTTTACCCAATCTGTATCAATCTTGGATTTATGAATATACGAAAGCGAAAAAAGGGCGATCAAAGACGGCACCAAGAAAATTGATGTTTTAAGAAAAAGAGGAAGGGAAAGGTTTCCATTGATAATGTATGATAATGAATACATACAAATTATACCGATAATAACAAAAATTTGAAATATTATCCCTAGGGGATACTTGAGTAAATTGAAATGCATTTCCTACCCATCCTTCGTTTTGGTTTCGCAAGATATTAATTCATCAGTTTATCGGTTCTGTTGCGTCATCGGGACTTTTGACATCTCAAAATTTGGTCTTGCATGGCGGGAATTGGGAGGATAATTTTAAAAACGATTATTCCAAGAAGACCGTCGGGAGCCACTTAGGAATAATTGATCTTATTATCCGACCGGCTGGATGCGCCACGTGTCGTTAAAATAATTCCATTGAGTAGTTACGTTGTAAGTACTGCCCATCAACACGATACTTCCATCTGGCATTACTACTGAGAGTGGAGAATGTCGTGCCGCCCATCCGGAACTCACATTTCTTTCCGTCCATGTCGCTCCCTCGTTTGTAGACCCCCAAGTATCATTCAGGTCATGATAATCGCTATCCTCAAGGATAAAACTTAAACTTAACACACCGATTTAATTTGAAAATTTACAAATCATTATGGTAGCAAATAAAATGGGGAAAGGAATGATATTTAAAAATTTTTTATCGAGATGATTAAATAGGTTGGCATTACACTTTCCTGATAAATAAGGTAGTAATGTTATATATGAGAGAAAATTAAAATATTCAATCTCTACCTTATGGAAATATGTTTTAGCTAGTCCAATGTCTTTGATTGTTAATGGATGTTCGTTTTTTGTTCTTATTGCTGGTGTTAACTTTCGAAATGCGAATACAATCGGATTATATTTGATCGGTTCAAGAAAAAAAGCTTGACCATTTGATTTAAGAACCCGAGAAAGTTCACTAAATGTTTTCTTTAAATCAGTGTGATGTAAAATTGATTTTCCGAATATAACATCAAATGATCTATCATTAAAATTTAAATTTTCAATATCCATTATATAATATTCAGCATTAATGCCCAATTGCTTAGTTTTATCTTTTTGATATTTGATAGCTTTTTCCGATAGATCAATGGCTATATAGTGATTACTTTTTCCTGCCAATTTTTGAGAATATCCCTCAATACCGCATCCGCATTCTAATACATTCTTGTTTAAAACATTCATCGAGATTAGATTAAAAAAATAATCATATGTAATGCGATTATTTGAATAAATTAAATTTTCAATATTGTATGTAATCGAATTATTATCAATAATTGGAGAATACTTTAAATTATAAAATTTTTCTTCTTCAGTTTTTTGGTCTGTCATATAACAGATAATGGCAAACTAAACATTAAATCTAATGTTCCCTTTTTGGCTTTATAAAAACGGACATAAACCCAATCGGGTTCGCTCCGGGACTATGAGAAGCGAATAATCTCACTCTATTTCGTATTATCATCTAATATTTTTCTCAATTGTTTTACCGTCTTCTCAAACGCAAAATTTTCCTCTACGAAATGCCTTCCATTTTCTGCTATCCTCTCCAATTCTGTAGACCTTAACGCTCTTAATACATTCTCTGCAATACACTTTGGGGAGTTATCCTCCATAATAAAACCTGTCTCGCCATCTCGTATCACATCAGGAATCGCCCCTACCGGCGTCGCAAGAACCGGCGTGCCACAGGCCATGGCTTCTAGCATCATATTCGGGAGTCCTTCAGTATAGGAAGGAATGATGAGTAGCCGGATATTATTGAGATATTGAGGCAACTTATCATGAGGAATCCATCCATTCCTTCGTAGTTGGTCCTGTTCTTTGAATATATCCAAATCAACTTCAAGTTTTTCGAGATTTCCTGATCCACCTAAAAAGATTTTAATTTCCGGATGGGTTTTTAAAATAATTTTAGCCGCCTTAAGAAAATTTCCAATTCCTTTCTCTTCGCTGAACCGTCCGATGTAACCTACCAGATTCTCCCGGTCGTTATATACTTTGGTAATTTTGAATTGATTAAAATTGATAAAATGGTTTGGGGCAATTACAATTTTTTTTCTCCATTTCACCAGATCCCATTCTTTTATCATATTTGCAGAATATACGACAATTATATCAGACAATCGATAACATAACCAGTCCGGATATTGTGAAAATGCCAGCAAGGGATCAGGATTGTATTTCCGCATCAGGAGTGGATAGGAAGGTAAAATCCAGAATGTTTTTTTCCTAAAAATTTTTGAGACAATGATTAAAAATATCGGATCCCATTCCATGAAAAAAATGACAATATCCGTTTCCCTAATTGTTCTTACAAACCTGAAAAGCGATAATATCAGGAATTTCACGAATCGTACAATCCGACTTAATAGATGAGAACTTACCCCGATATCAAACTGATTTACCGTTATATGGGAATCATCAGGATAATTCAATTCCATATCGTCATAACTACCGATTATTACCGAAGTTTCTATAGAAATGTGCGAGACAACAGCAATCAGATTTGAAAGTGGCGTTCTGAATGCCCGGGATATTGGGTATGATACGATATACGTATGATATCCTGAATCAACCAACCTCATTTACCCCCGGATCACATCTGATTATATCATATTTAATTAATCTGCAGTTCTATTTCGGGATAAATTGTCCTGCATCATCTTGTAAGTATTATTACCCCGCCTCTTCCTGTAAATGATCGTTTTTTAACATCTTAATTATTTCATAAGCGAGCGCCTAAACATCTTCTGGCTGCACGATAATTCTGGTGACATTATCGATTGCTGCTTCCGAAATACTCCCTACTTTTTTACGAAGATGCATGTTAATTTTCACAGAATTTTTCTTTATTTATAGATGTATATGCATTAAGTGTTTTTTTTGCAATTAAATCCCACGAACAGTCATTAATAATTTTTTGATATGCATTATTCCCCATTTTTTGAAGATTTTGCTCATCCAATAACATTTTTATAACCGTTTTAGCTAATTTCTCTGTATTTTTCGGAGTAATTATGATACCGGTTTTTCCATCATCGACAAATTCGGTAAGACTGCCAACATTTGTTACAATTACGGGTTTTTTAAATGCATATGCAATCGGTATTACTCCGGATTGTGATGCATCGATATAAGGCAAAACAACTATTGATGCGCTCTGAAAATAATGGGATACTTCACTATCAGGAATAAAATAATTATGAATTTCAAAATTCTCTGGATTCTTAATTAACGATCGATATCTCTTAAAATCGCCACTCCCGGCAATGATTATTTTAATATTCGGTATAACCTTTGAGATTAATGGCTCTGCCTCAATTAAATATTGCAATCCTTTATATTCAGAAATAATGCCAAAATATAAAATAATTTTTTTGTTCGATTCAATTATCTTATCCTCACTCCACTTTGTATAATATAAATAATCACCATGGGGAATAACAAATATTTTTGAAGTTGGAATACCCTTTTTTATTAAAATTTTTTTCATCTCATTACCATGGACAAAAATCCCAGATGAGATTTTATACATAATATATTTAGTCAAAATCAAATGCAATCTTAATAAAAATGCTAAACCAGTATGTATCTTTGGATCATGATCTGTCATTAGAATTTTAATGCTTACTTTCCGTTTTACTGCGATTAATGTGATCGCAATTATCAAATCTTCAACCACCATGTGGACTATGTCAGGTTTTTCGTTTTTTATAATATTTATTAAAGAAACATAGGTAAATGGATTAATCATTTTCAAGAACATATAAATAATATTAGGTGACGAGGGTACTTGTATTACGTTTATTTTTTTGTTTTCATACAAATTCTGATCAAATAAATAATCTCCTAAAATAACCGTTACTTCGTTATTAGTTTTTGAGAGTGAATTTGCAAGCTGCGAAAGATATAACTGGGTTCCACCTCGACTAGTCAGTTGGGTTAAAATGATCTTCATGGTCTATTTAGCTCTCTTATTATGAGAATGCTCCAATTATAGTACCTTTCATTTTCATCATGGCATTTTGAGAAATTTCTTCAGTATAAGTCATTATTTGAAATCAGAATTTTATAGAATATATTCTTTATAAAATCTTATACCCCGCGCTCTGTGCATCTGCATAAAACATCTGCACGGTCTCAAGCGATAACAGGTTCAGGTCTTTACCCACTTGTGGGACCTTCTTTAAGATATCGTTCGTGATCGTAATGATATGGCACCCGCAGGACTCCGCCTGTACGAGATTCAGGAGCTCGCGTGTGCTTGCCCAGAGGAGTTCGGTTTTCGGGTTTGATTTGAGGATCTTCACCGCCTCTTTCATGATCGGCATCGGGTCTGTTCCCGTATCCGCGATGCGGCCGGCAAATATGGAAACGATACTCGGGGTATCCGGGGAAAGGGCCTTTGCGACGGTTTTGACCTGGTCGAGAGTCAGGATCGCAGTGACGTTCAATTTCAGGCCTTCGTGGGAGAGTTTTTTTACGAGGGGGGCCGTGCTCTCGCCTTTGGTGTTCGTCACCGGGATCTTGATGTACACGTTCTTTCCCCAGCCAGCGATCTTTTTTGCCTCACGTTCCATGCCGGGCAGATCATCTGAAAATGCCTCAAATGAGATCGGAAGATCAGGAATTGCTTTGAGTGCGGCTTTCGCAAATTCTTCATAGCTCTCGACCCCGGCTTTTTTCATGAGGGTTGGGTTGGTGGTAAAACCGCTCACAATTCCGTTTTTGTATTCTTCGATCATGCCATTGAGATCTGCACCGTCTGCATAGAGTTTTATTTTGAATTGTGGCAATCCAGTCATAACATCACTTTCAGTTCACCATTATAAATCTCGATTGTAAAATATTATCTGCACAGACTCTTTAAGATTCTTCGCGGTAAAATCCGGGGTGCTTGTACCCCAATATCCCGATGAACACGGATTTTTGATAAGTATCGTCCGGGTTCCTGCTGTTTTCCCGCATTCGATATCAGAATCCCGGTCGCCGATCATCCATGAACCGGAGAAATCAATGTAGTATGTCTTTGCCGCTATCTCAAGGAAGTGGGATTTCGGTTTCCGGCATTCGCACACAAAGGAATATTCAGGTACGACTCCGTTGGGATGATGGTAACAGTAATAATAATCACGGAACAAAATCCCGTTGGATTTCAGAATATGATCAAGTTTGGAGTGAACGGCCTGGATCTGTTCCAATGTTGTTTTCCCTTTTGCAAAATCCGGCTGGTTAGAGACAAGGAAGAGGTCAAACCCGTGTGTCTGGAGAGCCTGCAGGGATTCAGGTACGCCTTGGCAGATAACAAGATCTTCGGGGCGATGGGGCGATTCGTACTCCCCGGTTGCCGGGTTGAGTACAAGCTCATTGATGACACCGTCCCGATCGAGAAAGACTGCCGGTTTCATCATCAAAAAAGGAAATTATTTCGTGCTCTCCCACTTCATTTCAAACTTCTGCAGTGCTGGGCTTGAAACGATGAGGTGCCAGACAACAGCCTGGAACGCTTCCGTCTGCGGAGTCACGGTTTTCTCGTTCACAATCGGAATGATCACACACGCATCAGCAACTTTTGCCGTGTAGCCACCGTCACGTCCCACAACGCCGATCACTTTTGCACCGGTTTCCTTTGCGTACCGCAGGGCATTTACCAGGTTCACACTCACGTTCTTCTCGGCATTCCCTCCGCCGACAGAAAAGACAAAGATGCAATCCTTCGCGGTAAGCCTGCTCCCTTTGAGCCAGTTTACGAATACGGTTTCCCACCCCTCATCGTTGACTCGGGCGGTCAGCTCGGAGACATTGTCGGTCGGTGCATAGGATTCAATCCCCGCGATTTTCCGGAAATCGTTCACGGCATGGGACGCGTGTCCGGCTCCCCCGCCGACTCCGAGAATAAACAAACGTCCGTCATTTTTCCGGACGTCCTGAAGGATCTCAGATATCATTTGGATTTGGCCCTGATCTATCTTCCGGATTATCGTTACAGCCTCATCAAGAAATGTGGAAATATACTCGTCTTCGCTCATATTTTTCATGCCTAGCATTTATCTGGTCTTCGGGTCCTGATATATTCTTCAGCTTCTTTGATTCCGGATGGCGACCCGATCTGGTAGAAGCGTTTGGTGACCTCATATCCCAGGACCTGCCCGGTATCAACTAGCCGGGAGAGGACAAGAGCGAGATCGAAGGGCTTGTTTGGTGGATACCCATCAAAAACCCTCTTCCGGATCAAAATGAGCCCGTAGTCAATATATTCCATGGCCGGATCACGGGATTTCTTGTCGTACCTGACAATTTTCCCCTCCTTCATAATGATGTTGCTCGTATCGAATGTGTTCCGGTTCCGATACACGGTCATCAAGGCCAAATATTTTCCTGAGCTGAACTGCTTCACGACCGGTCTAAAATCGATATCGAGATAGGAGTCCCCGTACAGTATCATGAACGCATCCGGAAGTATCCCGGTTGCCTTTTTGATTGCACCTCCTGTCCCTAGAAGGAAGTCCCCGTCATAGGAGTACCGTACTTCGAGCCCGAACCGGGAGCCGTCATTAACATGTGCTTCGATCATCCCGCCAAACTTCCCCACACAGAGAACAACCTTAGTGACGCCTTTTTCTTTCAGGAGCGCCAGCTGGTGATCGATAAAGGGACGGCCGGCTATCACAATCAGGGACTTAGGGATTTTTTTGGTAAGCGGATACAAGCGGGTAGCGAGCCCCCCAGCAAGAATGATGACGGGCAGCATTACGACGTTGTCACCACTTTGCTGCCATCAAAATCAAACCGGAACCGGACTTCCTGGAGCCCTTCGTGAGCCATGGCCTTGCGAAGTTTCTTGGTATCTTCCGCGTAAAACATCAAAAATCCCCCTCCGCCGGCACCGATGAGTTTCCCCCCAAACGCACCATTTTTCATAGCGATATCGTACCACGTATTGATCCGATCATTGCTCATCGCGTTCGAACGCTGCTTCTTGTGCTCCCAGTGAAGATTCATCAGATGTGCAAATTCGTCTAATTCCCCACGTTCCAAAGCCGCCTTGCTCTTATATCCAAGATCTTTGACAAAGTGCAGGTTTTCGATCATCGCGACATCGTTCTTTTTACTCTTCTCGTCCTGTTCGTTAAGAACCACGGATGAGAACCTGGAATAACCGGTGAAAAAGAGCAGGAGGTGGTCTTCGAGATTATACAGAGTATCCTTTGAGATGTTGAGTTCTTTTGTCTTCACCTGGTCATTTTTACAGAACGTGAAGCAGTTGATTCCTCCGAATGCTGAGATGTACTGGTCCTGTTTGCCGATGGGTTCTTTGAGTACATCAATCTCAATATGACAGGCCTCCTCTGCCAGGTCATCCGGTTTAACGAAGGATTTATTGTAGGTATGCAACGCTTTGAGGAGCGCACAGGTAAAACTGCTGGACGACCCAAGACCGGTTCCTGCCGGGATATCCGCAAGGCTTGCGAGTTCAAAATTCTCTGAGCGGATATTGAGGAGTTTGAGCGCTTCTCGTATGATCGGATGCCGGATTTCATCCGGGTGCTGAACGTGTTCCGTATTGGAATATTTGATGATTATCTCTTTCTGGAACGTATCGTGAAGCGTGATATAGACGTATTTGTCAATCGCTGCGGCAATAAGAAATCCTTCATGCTGTCGGTAATAAGAGGGGAGATCTGTACCGCCACCTCCAAGAGAGATGCGAAGCGGACTGCGAGTGATAATCATTCTTTCTCACCATAGATTGTTGCGACAATTTTCAGCGCCGCCCGGGCATCAAAAAGATCTGGTGACGGTGACGTGTGTGTCCGGAGGGCCTGTTCAAATTCCTCAAATTCGGTCTTCCATGAAGTATCCGGGAAGGGATATTCCCAGATGGTCGTCTCGGGTGGCCCCATCTGCGGGAGCATCTGGTAGAGCGTAAGCCGTTCCGTACCGTAGCTTCCGCCAATTCCATCAATCTGCAACTTCCCATGTTCACAGAAAATCTCGTACGAGAATAGGTTTTTCCATTCCGTACAGCTGACTTGGAGCCATGCAACCTGACCGGCAGCATTTTCCAAGTACAGGAATCCGTTATCTTCAACCGGCATCTTCCAGTAATATGTATGTTTATGCCCGCAAACACGGGTAAAATCACCAAGAAACCAGCGGGAAAGATCGATAAGGTGGACTCCCTGATCAAGAAGTTCCCCCCCACCGGAAATTTCCGGATTGGCACGCCATTCTTTCTCATATCCGGGGCGCCCACCATGGCCATAACGGCCACGGACGAACAGGAGCGGTCCGAGCACTCCGGACCGTATGATCTCCTTGGCTTTTGCAAGTGCCGGGTGACACCGCAGGTTATACCCGACCATGACCTTTACCAAGTGATTCTCTGCAGCTTCGATGACCGGGTCCAGTTCTAAGAAATGCCGGGCTGCAGGTTTCTCGACCAGCACATGTTTTCCGGCAGTGACTGCGGCAAGCGTGATGGGTGCAAGCCAGTTATTAGTTGTTGAGATAATAATGAGATCGAGATCGTCCCTTGAGATCATTTCCTGCCAGTCCGAATAGGCGTCCACACGGGGGTATTTTCCTGCAAAGTGATTCGCCCGCTCTTTTGAGATATCAGCCACAGCCCGTAAGTACCCGGCAGGTAGTGAATCCGCCCGTTTCTGTCCGATCAGACCGCAACCCACTATTCCCACCTGCACAATGATCACTCCACATTAAGATTTCTGTCTTGAGGTATAATCCTCCTCAACGTATACGCATCGCTTTTCATAAGAGCTGGTGCTGCATCCGGCAATTTCTCCCACGGGTCCCAGACCGCACTGATCAGTTTTCCAGTAATTGTTGCGCAGGCATCCAATGTAAGGAAGTGCACGAGATCTGCAGCACGGTTTTCCGTGTGCGGATTTTCTTTGGTAAGGCGGAGGGCGCTTTCAAATTCAGCACTGCCGGCACATTCTTTTCCTGCACGGAGTATATGTTTGGTTAAATCGCTGCTCATAGAACCCGGTGCAACACAGTTTACGGTTACGCCGTACTCTCTGACTTCCTGCGCAAGTGTTTCTGAAAACCGGACCAGCCCGCATTTGGCCGTGGCATAACTGGAGAAGTTTGCCCGGGGTGCCGCGGCCCCACCCCCAGAAACATTCACGATCCGTCCATATGTTTTCTCGATCATACTCGGGAGAAATCCCCGCGTGAGCAGAACCGGCGCAAGAAGACAAATGTTAAGACATGCCTGCCATTCCTGCCAGTCATTGGTATGAACCGGACCAATCGGTCCCTGGATTGCGGCATTATTGATAACGATATCGGGGTTGCCGGCTGTACCATTGATGTCTGCAATAAGCCCGGGGAGGGCCTCAAGATCTGAAAGATCGGCAGCAAAATAATGGATGTTCTGATGAGCGCAACCCCTGCGTAAAAGCTCATCAGCAGTCTTTACCAGATCTGCTTCGTGACGTGCAACAAGAACCAGATCATCTCCGCTCATCCGGAACCGGTCAGCGACCTGTCTGCCAAGTCCCCGTGTAGCCCCGGTTATAATAACAAGACGGCGGGACGGCCTCATCGTATCTCCAGCACCCACGGATTCTGTTCAAGGTATCCAAGGGTCTTGACGATGCCTTCGTGAATCGTATATTTTGGTTTCCACCCGAGGGAACAGATCTTTTTGCAATCGAGGAATATGAATGGGTTATCGCCAATCCAGCCCCGGTCCCCTCCGCTGTAATGGATCTCGGGTTTGAGATCCATGTGGCTGCATATCCAGTGGATGGACTCGTTTACTTCACAGTACTCGTCAGTACCGAGATTGAATATGTTCACCATATCTTGGGATTTTTCCAGTGCAGTAAAAATCGCAGCAATGCAGTCCTGCACATAGAGATACGATTTTTTCTGGTGTCCGTTTCCGAGAACATCCAAGTGGCTGGGGTGGGAACAGAGCTGTTTATAAAAATCAAAGACGTGCCCGTGCGAATAGCGTTCCCCAAGGATGGAGACGAAACGGAAGATCCATCCTTGGAATCCGAACCCTTCGCAGTATGCAGAAATCAACCCCTCTCCCGCGAGTTTGGATGCACCGTACAACGAGTTCTGTACCGGGAATGGGGCATCTTCTGGTGTGGGAATTACCGTTGCTTCACCGTAGACGGAACCGGTTGACGAGAATGCAATCTTCTTGATGGAATTCTTTCGCATCGCTTCGAGCACGTTAAACGTCGCAATGGTATTCTGGTGAAGATCCTTTGCCGGATGTTCCGTTCCAAAGCGGACGTCAGCGTTTGCAGCAAAGTGAAAAACAAAATCACAACCGGTCATCGCTGTGGACAGTCCATCCGGATCCAAGAGATCTCCCGTGATCAATCGAAACCCTGAATGCCTTTTTGCCTCTTCCAGATATTCCGGAATGCCGGTGGAGAAATTATCGTAAACTGTAACCTTGTTCCCAAGATAAAGTAATCGGTCCACAAGGGTACTGCCGATGAATCCGGCGCCGCCGGTGACAAAATAATTCATGCCATAATCCTCTTAGGTAGGATAAAATTTAAGATTCCCCTCCAAAAACCGCAAGTATAGGCAATGTGTTCGACAATATATACAATCGGTATTGTAAATAATAATTTGATGTCTCTTTGTTGAAAAAAGATCCTCAAAGTAAAAAACAAAATTAATAATATGTATATAATTATCATTGTTAAGAAAAATTGAATGGATAATATTATTGATATTAATGTAATTGTTGCAATAATCGGAGGAACAATTTGGATATCAAATAATTTATTATTTACTCTCACATAGCCCCAATAAAACATTCTCTGAGCAAATTCCTTTAAATTATTATCATGATTATGAATGACAAGTGCATCTGGGGTATAAATTAATACTCCCAGTTTTTGTATTCTGTTATTGATTTCGGCATCTTCACTAATTCTTCCGATTTGTTTTTCAAGTTCTGTATTAAACCCTGCAATCTTTAATAATATTTGTTTTTTATACATAGAATTACAACCACTAATACTTTTGACCACTCTTTTATTTTTAAAAACTCTATCTTGAACGGATGTTGCACTACCCAGAAAAGTATTTAATGCAAAATAAATCGATCTTTTCCAAAGTTCTTCACTATGATATATTGTTCCCCCACCTACCCCAACTACGTTATCTCTAAATTCTTTCAATAAATTTTCAAGCCAATCGGTATATGGAATACAATCTGAATCGGTAAATGCGATATAATCCCCTTTAGCATTAACTAAACCAACTTGTCTTGCTCCGGCAGGTGTTCCAAATTCCTCAAATAGAATTTTCACTGGAAATTTTTTTGCATTCTCGATAGTTTTATCCGTCGAATGGCCATCAATAACAAGAACTTCAATTGATTGAATTGTTTGATTGAAGATAGCGGTTAGGCAGGGAATAATTTCATCCTCAACATTTTTCACAGGAATAACCACTGAAATTTGAGGATGCATGGTAATTAATTCCGAATCGAATTTTTATTAAATAATAAATGTGTTAGTCTATATTTTTCTTTGCCCCTCTCTCACAATCACAATCATCGCATTTAAAATAAGGCCTGCGACAACCATCAACAATCCAATAATAATGAACATTGCACTCATCATCGATAGGGTGAAGGGAAACTTCGTTGTCTGATAATATTCAGTAAACGCAAATGAAGCTGCAACCATCCCGATGATAAACAGGATAAATCCTGGGATCCCGAACGCAGGGAGTGGTCGTCGGTAGCTGATTAGCGCGATTATTTTGGATAAAACCGATACTCCATGTTTCAACGGATGTATCGTAGAAGTGTTCTCAATATCGTACCGCACATCTATCGGCACTTCCGCAATCCTTAATTTGCGATCGCTGGCCTGGATCAGGATTTCAGATCCTGCCGACATCCCTTCACAGGACGGATTGATCACATTGATAGCCCGTTTACCATATGCCCGGAACCCGCTCTGGGAATCATTGACCTCGGCAACTCCCGCGACCTTCGTGGCACCGTCAAGGACTTTCATCCCGACTTTCCGGTATCCGGGAATATGCCTGCCGTTTCCATCCTTAAATCTTGATCCGATAACAATGTCGGCATCATCGGTCACCAGCGTTTCAAGGAGCCACCCGACATCCTCGGGGTTATGCTGGCCGTCTGCATCCAGTATTACGAGTGCCTCAACGTGAAGTTGCCGTGCTTTGGTAAAAATTGTCTTGAGGGCCGCACCGTATCCGGCATTTTTTTCATGACGGACCACTATTGCTCCCAAGCCTTCTGCGATCTCTCTGGTGGCATCCGTAGACCCGTCATCAACGATAAGGACCTGGTCGACATATTTTTTTGTGCCAACGATCATCTTTGCAATATATTTCTCTTCATTATAGGCAGGCATCGCGGCGAGGACCTTGACGGGGTTCCCCCAGTTTGAATCCGATGGCGGTGAAGATAAATTCGTCAACTGGATTTCGTGTACGACAAGGCCAAGAGAGAGAAAATGGGTGATGATATCCGATTCAATATTATACCCGTCGGTTTTGAAGTCAAGGTTTTCCAGTGCTTTCCTGCTGAACGCCCGGAAATTTGATTGCGGGTCGGTGATGGGTTGCTTATTCTCCTTTTTTTCTGATTTGAGCAATGTCATGCTTTTGAATTTCTGCGGGAATGGGACTTCACCCTTCTTTTCGACATAATGAGATCCGATCACAAGGTCCGCGTCTCCACTAAGAGCCTGTGCGGCGATTTTCGGGATATCGTGGATCTGGTGATACCCATCGGCATCGAGCATAACGACAGCCTTGCAGCCCAGTTCCCATGCGCTCTTAAGACCGAGGAGAAGTGCATACGTTTTTCCAATGTGAATATTCAGTCGTACGACTTCAGCTCCTGCCAGTTGTGCAATTTCAGATGATTTGTCCGCGGATCCATCGTCCACGACGATCACACGGTCTACATATCGCAATGTCTGGACTATTACAGATCCGATTGTTGCATCATTATTGTATACCGGAATGACCGCTACCAGGCTATTGAGAGGCGTGACATCATCTTCCTTTACCTGGATAAGGGAAGCTTCCTGAGGATGGGAAATAGCGGAAGACGGAGCCTTTGAGCCTTCACCGTAGGTATATATTATTTCTCCTGCCATCATCTACCACGTCGTATAACGTCACCTGAGAGATTATTCAGCCCAATTGATATCACTTAAATTATTTTTTTGCTGAAAGCAAAATAAGGACTTATGATCTTATAAACCTTAGTAGGGTTCTGTTGCGCTGTCGGGACTTTGCCTAAATTGAATGCGCGTGTTGCATCGCGGGACTTTTGGAAAATTTTGTTGAAATGTTAAGTGGCATTGTTTCCTAGATTCCCCGGGTTATCATGGATTATCTCATTTGTGCAGAAGATATGACCCTCACATGCATCAGATAAATTATTTTTAAGGATATCTCTTCCAGATTCAACATGGTATATTTTATAGTTGTATGAATCTAAAATAGAGAATACACTCGCAACATTCATTTTTTTGAGGTTCATTGAACTACCATGTATCTCAATAAATAAATCGGGATGATATTTTTGAATTGTTTTTTCCATCCCCTCCAAAACGGCTAATTCCAATCCTTCGACATCAATTTTTACAAAATCCGGTTTGTGTAGGATATTGTTATTATTAATTAAATTGTCAATAGAATCAACATCAATCTCAATTGCTTTATAATTTTTTTCGTTAATGATTTGCTCTTGGATTGTCTTTTCAAGTGTACCGGTTCCAGAATCACCATGTCTAACTATTAATTGGGATTTTAAATGGTTTTTTCCAATAGCACTTTTAATAATGTTGACATTTTTCAATCCATTAATATTTGTGTTATCAATTATTTTAGAATAATTATCCGGATTTGGTTCAAATGTATAGACTTTACCGTTACTACCTGCAGATTTTGCAAAAAAGATAGTATACATTCCAACGTGAGCACCAATATCGTATACGGTTTTCTCCTTAAAATTATAGTTAAGTAAAAAAATTTCTTCTGATGTTAATCTTCTCGGAATAAAACCTAATCCACCTTTTCGCTTTAGACCTCGTGCAATACCTGAATTTACAGTATAAGTAAAATTTCTAAATGTCAGTTCTAAAACTGAATAAAGAATAATTTTTATGGTCAGACCAATTGGTTGAGTTGATTCAATTACTTCATTTTGAGTCATTAATAGATAATTAGTGAATAGCCACTTTATTACTTGTTTTCTCTCTCTATTTTGTTCTGGGTGTGTTCCAATAGGGGCTTTTACATTTCGGGCAAACTTTTGGTTCTTCCTCTCCTCTGGCTACCCATTCGTGACCGCACACCGCGCCGAGAATGTCGATGACCCGTCCCGGCTGGAAAAGATAATCGCGGACCTCGTGCAGATCGGGAAACGGTATGACCTTCCCGTACTGTTCCCGGTCCACCCGCGGACCAGAAAGAAGATCCGTGAGTTCGGCATCGACATCACCGGAATAACCCTGGTACCGCCAAAGAATTTTCTCGAATTCCTCCAGCTCGAAGCATACGCAAGGCTCGTCCTCACCGATTCCGGGGGTGTCCAGGAAGAAGCGTGCATTCTCGGGGTCCCCTGCGTGACCCTGAGGGATTCCACGGAACGGCCGGAGACCGTCGATGCCGGGGCAAATACGCTCGCCGGGGTTGAACCGGACGCAATAGAGCGGGCCACGGAAAAGATGCTCGGTGCATCCCGGGACTGGAAAAACCCGTTTGGTGACGGGAAGGCTTCGGAAAAGATCCTTCGGATCGTAAACGACAGGGCCTGAAGGACAGGTCAGCGTTTTTCCCCCTTCAGGAAATTATCTGCTGGTGCATGGAGCCCCGTGGGGCTGCTGCTTAAGCGTTTCCTTCTCCCGGCATGCCTGTCCCCTTGGACCGCCCCTGCAGCTTTCGCGATGATGTACGTTATCACCTTTCTGGGAGTCATCGCTATACAGGGGATGCCAAGCGGCGGGGGCGGAGGCGATACTAGCCGGAGCCCCCAGGAGCGTTAAGAGATTTTCTAATGATTTCTACGGATCCAGAGAATCCTTGGTTTATAATGGACGCGATCATCCGGAAAGCACAAGGCATCGTCGTGAATCCGGCAGCGTTTTTACCCCCGGCTCACCTCCGTCGCGATCATACCGGTACGATGTTTTTTCTTTGTTGCCGGAGAGTCCTGTATATGCAGGTTAGCGTGCCATGACTCCCTCACCACATACCCGGTCTCTTTTTCCCGGGATCTGTCCTGTCGTGCTTTTTGTCGTGCTCTCTGTCGTGCTCTTCCTTGCCGTCAGCGCTCCGGGGGCATCCGCGATCACCCTGTCGCCCGGGAGTTCACTGCCGACGGTGATCGCGCGGGGCGACCCGTTGTATATCCAGGGGATCGCCACCGGCCAGCCGCAGGTCGGGCTCCAGATCTGGTTTATCGGCACCAATTTTGCAAAAGTCACGACCGTGCCGGTGAATAACGACGATACGTATGAATACGAACTCCAGCCGGCAGATACGGCAGCACTTGCCGCCGGGGAATATGTTGTGGTGATCCAGCACCCGATGATGAACGGCCGGTTCGATGTGATCTATGATGCCGCGACCGGGGATGTCGTAAACGTCCAGACCGGGCAGACCATCTACCGGTTCACCGGCAGCGGAAGCCTCCCGAGCACGGATGCCGCCGCGGCGCTGATCAATGCAATCAGCAGCCAGAATATTGACGATACGTTTACGACCGTCTCCTTTTATGTGAGCCAGCCCGCGGTGATGATCAACCCCATCGGGGATAAAGAGGTGGGAGACAAATTCGCCATCAACGGCACGACAAACCTTGCCGTGGGCGATGACCTGAACGTCCAGGTCTCTTCGTCAACGTTCCAGCCGACGGCAAAGACACAGTCAGCCGGATTTTCCGGCGCAAGCGGGATGGTACAGGTCCTGCCCGGCACGAGTACGGCCAACAGCTGGTCATTTTATGTCGACACCTCGGCATTCACTCCCGATGAATACATCGTGACGGTGTCCGGTGTCCTCCAGGACGTGACAGCGACGGCCACGTTCAACCTCCTGAATGCCGGCAGTTCCGGCAGCATGCCCGGTGCCGGGCCGGCCAGTGCTGCCACTGCATACCAGACTGTGGCTCTCAACAGTACAAACCCGCAGCCGGTTTCCGGGAATTTTACCACAACCATCGTCACGGCATCCGGGACCGGATCAAACACAGCATCCGGATCCGTGTCAACCATGACATCCGGTACGGGATCAGGCACGGCACCCGGTTCCGGATCAAACACGGTATCAGGTACAGGAGCGGGAACAGGGTCCGGCACGGAACCGGCCACGGTACCCGGATCCTCAGCGCTGCCTGCGGCAACAACGTATACTCCCCTGCCGGCAGCGCTTGGTATCACCGGTCTCCTTGTCGCGCTCGCAATCCGCAGGCTCCGGTAAAAAGAGCGGCGGGTATTAACCGGCCTTTGCCGCTTCTCCATCCGGCAGCTGTCGTGGTTATGCCGGAACCGTTGTGCCAGGTACTCCGGTCCGGTGAGAAAGGAGGTTGGCTTTTTTTTATCAGGTGGTTGCTGAATAACAACCACCAGTTCAACGAATATCCACCATATTTCCCGTGAGCGAATTTGTTTGATTGAGAAAATCCAGACAAATTGAAACGATTGGGTAAGGGAGAATTATCGCACCATGGGGGGTGCCATAGTGGCGGGGGCGAAGCCCCCGGGAACGTCTTCAAATTGAAGAATACACGTGATTTGTAAATTGGTCTCATTTCTGGTAGTTCACATTGAGGAATCACCTTCTAATAAGGCAGGGGTGCTCTCCTGGCTTCCCGGTTCCGGGGCCATTCTGGGGGTGAATTGGAGGGGCGGAGAGTCGGACTATTCCGGGCCCGTATCGGGCTCATTTTGCCGATCCGGCGATCCGGTTTTTGGGTTCCACAGGAAACGATGTCCACGCCCACGGAAAATAGTGATTAAAACGACTTGTTTGTCAGAATCTGCCTATAATGGAGACGAAAAACCTCCTAAATAGCAGCGTTTTAAGGGCACCTGTTTTTCGTACGTGCATTTAGGCACCTGAAATGAAGGAAAGGGCCATTTGGGGGTTCCTGCCGGAGAGGGGTTTGTAAGACCTTCTCGCTGAATATATTTTAATAGCATTACAATAAATGTATGTTTAAAACAATGACAACAAAGAGCATACTTGTGCAGGTCAGGATGCCCCCCCATCTTGTACAGCTCCTCGACCGGCTCGCTGCCGAAGGGGTCTACTCCAACCGGTCGGAGGCGATCGTCGACGGCGTCCGGAGGCTTGTCCTCGCCTTCGAGACAAAGGACCCGTTCCGGCAGAAAATCCTGAACAGTTACCTCGGGAGGACACGAACGGGCTCCATCGATGACCTTCGTCCGATTCTCGACCGCGAGGGGATCATGCGGGGCATACAGGATGCATTCGGCACGACCGGTATCGACGAGATCCTGAGCGAGGTGCGCCGGTGATCGTCATCGATACCGATCTCCTCGCCATCTATCATCTCTTCACGCACGACCAGCGCTCCCCGGCAACAGGGACATTCATGGAGATCACCCGGAAGGATGCCCGCGGGACCACGCTCTACAACCTGATGGAGCTTGCGGGGATCGTTGCCGCAGCCGGAAAAGCCCCGGCGGCGCGACAGATCCTCGAGACCTATGCCGGGGCATCGGACATGAAAGTCCTCTATCCCGCGCTTGCGCTCGCGACACCGGAACTCTTCTGGACCGAATACTGCGCACAGGTCCTTGCCGTGATGGAGCGGGGGGTGCGGTACGGCGATGCAAAGATCCTCTGGGTTGCAGAGTCGAATGACTGCAGTACGATCATCACGTGGGATACCGCCCGTTACCGGGGCGGGACGCCGCTTTCGGTGATGACCCCGGAAGAGTACTGCGCTGCACAGGAATCCGAAGATCGATAAAAAAATTCCCAATCGCCCGTTATCTCTTTCATCCACACCGGTTCCTTCCGGATATAACCGTGGTGGTGGGATCCCTCCGGATCCGGATGCCCGGAGGATGTCTTTTATGGGATTCTCTTCCAGCGGGCTGACCGCATACCAGCGGGAAGACCGGGTGGTTTTTTTTTATGCAGAACCGGGGGCGTGAGACCCCAAAGGATCAGGAGAAGAATTTGCGATGAAAATGGAAGTTTTTCCAGCGTGAATTTTTACACCGTACCGTTATACCGGCAGGCACCCCGGGCAAAAGATCAAAACGGTTTATTAATCCAGTGACTGAGTATTAACAAAACCGATCTTTGGTGCATGCACGCATGCATTCCCGGGAAGGAGAATTGGCACGGTCACGGGTGCAGTAAACGTCGGGGGGATCAACGCGGGTCCGCGGGGAATAACTATCGCGGACGATGGTGCCGGGCGGAAAAAAATATCACCCGGGCGCCGGCTGGTGACAAGCCCCGAAAAACCGCCGGAACGTGTGACCGATCCGGTCACGGGAAAACGTCCGCAGGTCCCGGACCAAACGGTTTCAGGATGCCGGGTACGGGGGACTGCCATGACGGGGAGACCGCATTTTTCCGGAGGCCGGTACCGGCCGGTGACCGGGATCCGCGATAAGCGGTAGTGAAGACCATGAAAAAAAAGATCGCTGCGGCAATCATCTTCACGGCATGGCTCGTCCTGGTGAGCATCTTCATGCTGCTGGCCGAATCGTTTGACCTCGAGATCTTTTTTGTCCTCTGGCTGATCGGGATCCTGATCATCGCCGAACTTCTGGACGCTGGATCGGTGCACCCCGGCTACATGAAGTACATACACCTCCAGATCGCGGCCGGGATCGTGGTCTTCGGTGCGATCGTTGTACAGAAGGTCATGGAGATCCTTGCCCGATGACCCGCCGCATGCCGATCGCAGCCGTGATCGTTATCGGGATCATTGCCCTTGCCGGGCTCCTTTTTTTCGCGCGCTCGCCGGTCCTGTACAGTCCCGAGAACGCATCGGCCGACACGAAGTACCATGTCAACACCGAACCCCTCATGTCCCAGCCCGTCAACAGCACGACGGACATATACCCCCTGATGCAGGACCTCCTCAACCGCCCCGGGAGCATCACGCTCGACATCCGGCTGAGGGACCCTGACAGTACTCTCGCGGACCTTGCCGCCTATGAAAAGACCTTCGGGAGACTGGATAACCTTGTCATCAACCTCGACATGAACGAAAGCGAGATCGAAAACTTCACCACGAGTTCCCAGGCCCAGGACGGAATCTTCCGGCAGCTGGCAAACGATACGGCAACCCTCGATGCCCTCAAAGACCTGCAGATCCGGTACCGGAGCAGCCAGGACCCGGAGATGATGGTCGCGGTCAATTACCAGGGGGCCGCCCTGAAAAAACGCCTTGATGAGCTGTACGGGATGTACGTGAACGAGCACCAGAAAGTCCTGCCGGTCAGTGCAAAACTCGGCCTTGATATCACGCAGTACAACCAGAGCACGGTCGAATTCCAGCGGATCGTCCACGAGACGGATGCATTTGTGACCGCTCCTGCACGGCCGGTCAACCTCACCGGAGGGCCATACCTCTCGCTGGGCATCGAACCCGATCACGCGGACTACCGCGATACCGTCAGTGTCCTCGGGCAACTCGCCTCACCGGAGAATGCCGACAGCGTTGCCATCTCGATGGACGGGAACCCGGTGAACAATTTCACGCCCGACCAGAATGGCGAGTATACCGGGTCGTTTACGGTTGAACGGATCGCGGCGGGCAACCATACGCTGGTCGCGGAGGCAGCAAATATCACGTCTTCCCCGGCAGTCCTGACGGTAAATTCCGTTAATTCGAAAACAACGCTGAAAGCCCGTCCTGACCCGAAAAATCCTGCGGCCATCTGTAACGGCACGGTTCTTGCAAACCGGCCAGTCCGGTTCGCCCCGTTTACGATACGGGAAAACAACCAGACCCTCTTTTCCGGGACGACCGATGACAGCGGGAAATTCAATGTCTCGGTCCCCCTCTTTCCCGGTACCCACGTCCTCGTGGCCCGGTTTGATGCGCCGGACTATCCGGTCAACGCATCGGAGAGCGGTCCGGGGAGGGTCAATATCCCGGTGACGGTACCTACCCCGAAAACCCGGAACCCGCTCATCCTCATGGCGGCGGTTGCGGTGGTTCTCGCGGTCAGTCTCGGCGGGTCCTACACGTACCTCCGCAGGAAAAATGTATTCGGGCCGGTCGTGGCGGAGCCGGCCGGAGCTCCCGCGGCGGGCAGCGATCTGGCCGCACCGCAGGGACCCGGCCGGAGGCCGGAAACGACCGCCCCCGCCACCATCCCCGCAGGCGAAACCGTCCTCTCGTGCTACGAACAGGCGCGCGAAGCACAGGGCATCAGCGACGCAGCGTACCTTGCCTATCGTCTCCTTTCCGGCCGGATCGCCGGGCTCCGCCATATCGTGCGGCACCTCACCCATACCCCGCGCGAGATCGCGCACGCGTGCCGGGATGCGGCGTACGGGACCGCGTTTACCCGGTTTGTCTCCGCGTACGAACAGATCCGGTACGGCGGGGGCCGAAGCGCCGGGGAGCAGGCAGAGTTCACCGAAAGCCTGGTACAGGCCGACCAGACTACCGGGGGCGATCGCGATTAAACCGTATGCATGGGTGGCGACGATCGTCCTGTGCCTTGCGCTGGTCGTCCTCCTTGTCCACCTCGCCACCAATTCCGCTGATTTCAGCCGGTACAACATCGGGTGGAACGGGACAAGCCGGTTCTTCGATTCCCTTGACCGGCACCGGGTAACGGAGATTGAAGACCCCGGCCAGCTTGCCGCTTACACCAACACCACGCTTTTCGTGATCGCGCCGTACCGGCCCTTCAGCGCCCGGGACAGCGCCGCCTACCGGGCCTATGTCGACCGGGGAAACACGCTGGTACTTGCCGATGATTTCGGCACGGGATCGGAACTCCTTGCCGGCATGGGGTCGTCCATGACCATACTGCCCGGGAACCTCTCCAGCGTGGACCGTGCATACGACAACCCGTACACGGTCGTTGCATTCCCGGCAGGAACTGCCCTCCCGTCCCTTTCGGGCACCGGCATCGTGCTGGACAAGGCCGCGGCAGTCAGCGGGGGCGATCCCGTCCTCGCGACCGGTCTTATCAGCTGGATCGACACTGCCGGCACCCCGGGCCCGGGCGCCGGCATAACCATTTCCCGGTACGCGGTTGCCGCGAACGAGACACTCGGACGGGGGGAGGTCTACGTTATCGGCGACCCCAGCATCTTCATCAACGCGATGCAGGAGACCGGGCCGGGCTACGCAAATGCGCAGTTCATCAGCCAGCTCTCAGATACCCATAAGACGATCCTGGTCGATGCGTACAGCACACGATCAGACCAGCTGACCGGGATATGGGCCGTCGCCCGCGGCATCCAGACAAACCCGGCATACCGCGCGGGTACGGCGGCCCTGATCCTGCTCATCGTTATTATCGCGTGGCAGAAAAAGATCATCTAGCGTGATACCATGACAGATCCGGATAATACCCTGGAATCAACAATCGGACAGGTGGCAGATTTTTACCAGACCGCACTTACGACCCTCGAAAAATTTATCGTGGGCAACCGGCAGGTCCTCGATATCGTTCTCACGGCATTCGTGGCAAACGGGCACATCCTCATGGAAGGCGTTCCCGGCACGGCAAAGACCTCGATAGCAAAAACGCTCGCCCTGATATCGGGGTGTAATTTCAACCGGATACAGGGAGTCGTGGACCTCATGCCGGCGGATATGCTGGGCGTCTGGATCTACGACAGCACGCGCAGCAAATTCATCCCCCGCTACGGCCCGGTCTTCACCAATGTCCTCCTCGTCGACGAAGTGAACCGTATCAACCCCAAGGCGCAGAGTGCATTTATCGAGGCGATGAGCGAGCGCCAGGTCACCTTTGACGGTGTCATCACCCCGCTCCCCTCGCCGTTCTTTGTCATCGCCACGCAGAACCCCCATGAATATGAAGGGACATTTCCCCTGATCGAAGTGCAGCGCGACCGGTTCATGTTCAGCCTCCGCACGTCGCACCTCGGGACCGATGATGAACTCCTGATCGTGCGCCGGTCATCGGAAGGGCTTCTTGGCTGGAAAGAGTTCGAATCGCGTCTCAGGCCGGTGATCGACAAGACCCGGCTGGAAAAGATGATCCGCGGGGTGGAGGCGGTCCGGATGGAGGAGCCGGTGCTTGCCTATATCCGGGACCTGGTGATCGCCAGCCGGGAACACGGGGACGTCGACCTGGGTGCCTCTTCCCGTGCATCGATCGCCTTTGTTCACGGCAGCAGGGCGCGGGCGGCATTTGCAAAAAGGACCTACGTCCTTCCGGATGACGTAAAGGCGCTCGTACCGTATGTCCTCGAGCACCGGATCAACCTGACCCCGGAAGCGGAGGTCGAGGGGCTCCACCCGCATGACATCGTGCAGGAGATCATCGAGACGACCGAGGTGTCCTGAGCTGTGAGAGCCACCCGCTGTACCCGGGCCATCATCGTTGCGGCGGCAGCCCTCGTATGCACGGCGCTGCTTCTCGATGACCCGGCCTTCCTGCTCTGTGGTGCAGCGCTCCTTGCCGTTCCTGCCGTGTCCGGTCTTGTTTTTTATACGAAAACCCGGGGTGTCCTCTCGTCGGTGTCCGTCACCCGCAGCGTGGAACGGGCCGTCATCCGGCAGGGAGCCTCCCTTGGAGTGGAGGCAGCGGTACACTGCCGGCTCCCTCCCGGTATGCAGGCCGATATCCGCGAGCTCATCCCGGTGGATGCGGAACCGGAAACAGAGGTTCCGGCTCTCCGTGTCCCCCCGGCAGGCCGCGTGACGATCACGTACCGGGTAATCCCCCGTGTCCATGGTACCCTGCGGTTACCCGGCGTCTGCATCGATCTGTCGGACGCGTTCTACGAGACCACCGCAGACCTGACGGCGCCGGCGTATTCGGGCCCTGAGGTCCAGGTGCAGCCAGTACCGTACTTTGAACGGAGGACCGCTCCCGTAGGTGCCGGCGAGCGGGAGACCAGCCGCACCGGCATCTTCAAAAGTTTCGGTATCCGTTCGCTCCGGTATTACGTCGACGGGGACGACATGAGATCCGTGGACTGGAAGTTATCGGCAAAGCACAACAAACTGATCGTCCGGGAGTACAGCGGGTCGGAAAGACATCCGGCACTCATCGTCATCGATCTGCCGGACCATGAAGGAGATCCGGAGGGTACGGCGTTCGTCCGGCTCATAAACCATGCGACCGGGGAGGTGGCCCGCGTAGTCCAGGCGCAGGGGGTCGTCTCGCTGATGATCGTATCCGGCCTCAACACCATCGGTGTCCTGATGGACGAGCAGAAACTCCAGCGCGCTGTATCCTATGTCCGCGAGCAGGCCCACCCCCGCCACCGGCTCTACGCCGCGTACCGCATACCGACGCGAAACGATCTCCGGCGGCTTAAGCTCATGGTGGACCGGCAGGAAGACCGAGAAATTCCCGGAGACCACCAGGAGTACCTGCACCGGCTGGGAAAGGTGGTATCGCGGGGGATCCTCGGCTACGAGACCCCGGCGTTTTATCTCCAGTGCTCCCGCCTGATCCGGCGGGGCATGTTTGGCGGGGTCGAGGTCTACAGCATGCTCGACGGCGATCTCAGCCACCTGAAACTCCTTGCCGCCGCCGCCCGCGAACTCCGGCTCGGGACACGGGTTTTTTCCGCGGGATCGTACGATGAGGCGGAACGGGTCCGGCGTGCCCGGTTCATGGGTGTTCTCTCCGTTGAGGCGGTACCATGAAGAGCACCCCGGTCATCGCAGCGGCCGCTGCCGGTATCGGTGCCGGGATGCTGCTTGCGGCCCCGTTCTCCCCGCCATGGCCCGTCCTGATCGTGCTCCTCGGGGTCTTTATCGTGGGCTGGATCATCACACCATCCCCGGACGCATGCCCCCTTGTACCGGTCCTCGCCGGGGTACCGTTTGTCCTCGTCCTTGCAGCGACGTCTCTCTGGGCCGGGGTGCTTGCCCAGTGCGGGATCTTCGGGCTTGTCCTTTTCGGGGACGAAAAGATCCCCGCATACGGCTCGTATCACTTCATCCTTCTGGTGGTTTCCGGCGTCGTCCTTGCCGGGATCATCATCGATGCATCCAATCGCATGTTTCTCCCGGTCGTTATCGTGGCGGCGGGGTTTTTGGGACTGACCGGCCTTTTGGGAGCAATGGAATACCGTTTAAAGCGGGCCTACCGGTGATGCCATGAAACTCCCCTCTCCCGACTCCCCCCGGATGGCAGCATTCCTGCTCGTCAGCGCAGGTGCAATCCTTATCGGCATTGCAATCCTCACGGATCGCGGCGGGATCACCTCGGCCGCGGTTGTCATCGCCGGGGCGATCTGTTTTTTTACGGGCATATTTGTCCTGACGTTTGCCGGGGGCGAGACCCTCGACCCCCGCATGGTCGCCCTTCTCCCGGTGCAGGGATGCATCAACCTCTGCCGGATGACCGCGGACCTCGGCATCCTCGGCAGCGCATGTTTTCTCCCGGAGTCGTTCCACCGCAAAAAAGGAGTGCAGCAGTATAACCCGGTATCCCGGTACGATTTGCGCCCGGTGACCGGGGAGTCTTCGTTCCAGCTGTCCGGGCGCGGGGGCGTGCTCGTGGAACCGTCCTGTGCGCCCCTCCTCGTTGACCTGCGGGCCCGTCATGGCCTGCAGGTGCCCTCCGACCCCCCCGGCCTCGATACGCTGTTCGCCGGACTCGGGGAAGATATCCTCGAATGTGCCACGTCCGTCCGGGTTGAACGCCGGGAGGATACCGTTCTGGTGACACTCTTCGGGTACCTGTTTATCGGGGGATGCAGGGCCATGGCCGCAGAATCCCCCCGGTGCTGCATGGTTTCCCCCTGCCCGGTATGCAGCCTTTTTGGCGCGATCCTTGCAGAGAGTGCGCAGAAACCCGTGGAGATCCAGAGCTGCCAGCCGGAAAAAAACAAAAACTCGGTCACCGCAGCATTTCTCATCCGCCCGCCGGATAGACCGTCACCCATAGGTGAAGATCGCGGTAACTCTGGTTGATCCGGTCCATATCGCTTATGTCCGGCGACGGTACCGTCTCGTTGAAGAGGAGGAACTCCACGCGGTTGAAACCGGTCTCCCGGAACGAAAGGTTGTAGGGCACGACCGCAGTCTGGTTATCCGGGACCGGAAGGGAAAACCGGTCTGCAAGGTCCATTTTTCCGATGCTTGAGGTATTGGTGACCGGATCAAAATTCATCTGCACCTGCCAGACCTCGATGGTATAGGTAATGTTCCGGTACTCGTGGTTGCCCACGCCGATATACATCGGATAGGACGTGTTCGGGAATATGCGGGCGGGGTAGTCGGCCGCCATCCTGTTCGTCCCGAGGATAAAAAACTCCGTGAACTTTTCCCCCTCCTTTGGCACGGCAATCACGTAGACCGTCGTCGCGATCGCGGCGACAATCGCAATGACAAGGATGATACTCAGCGCCCGGTCAAGTTTCGATCCCGTGTCCGGGAACAGTTCGTTTCTCCCTGCAGCAGCGATCTCATGGAACGGGAAACGGAACCGGTCATCCGGCAAAAGACACATCCGGTGGTACTGGGCGGCGAGCAGCATCAGCGCAGTAAAAAGGACAAGCGACACGACGATCGGGTCAAGCCGTATCCCCCATGGAGTGTAGTTGAGCCCAAGGCCGATAAGCGGGACGACCGCGATGGAGAGCCCGAAAGAGAGAGCGATGCGCTCGATGAGATCGATATCGGTCTTTTTTGGGAAGAGCGCCGCGATGAGCGCGTACCCCGGAACAAAGAGGACGACCGGGAGGGCAAAAATAATCCTGGCGGGGGTGGCGTTGAGGACCGGGATATAGATGCAGGCGACCGCAACGGCGATCCAGCCTGCGCAGAACACCAGGTCCGGGGCAGGACGCTCGTCAAAAAATGCGTGGATCATCCGTTCCGGTGGTGCCGGGTCCATGGGTAACACGATCAGAATACTTATGGGGATCGTTTATATAAAAAAAGAGCCCCGGCAATGCCGGCCGGGACCAGCAGGATACCGGGCGGTACCGTTGGCGTCTCCACGGGTGAACTGGCCATCGTCCCGACGGTTATCTCTTTTGAGAATACCTGTTCGTTGTCCACAAATGCGGTTACCTGCACCGTTCCGGCATCGATCCCGTTGAGGACAAACGAGATCTCTGAATCGGCCGGTCCTGACTTGGTGCCGGCCAGCTGGAAACTGGCGGTCACCGGTTGCGTGCTGTCCAGCACGTTTCCGCTCAGCTCCAGTGAATCATAGGTCCCGGCCGGTATGTTCTGCGTGCCGGAATAGGTGAAATGGCCGTCCGGAATTGAATTCTTCCCGATACTTGCACTCTGGTCCCCCTTCTGGACGTTCAGGAAGGCCTTTTGTGCATTGTTGATGGATGCCGAAATCTTACCATCTTTGAGGCTGAACGGCATTACAAAATGATCGGTCTCGAACGTGAAAGCGGACCCGGATGCAGGATTGACCGCAAAAGTTCCCTGGATCGCCAGACTGAACGTTGCATCGTCCGGCAGTCCGGAAACCTGCAGGGTTACCGTATCGCCTTTTTGCAGGTGATCCGGGGACTCTGTAATCTGGGTGGCCGCAACCCCCCCGATGATAACCGGTATCAACACCAGGATGACAAGACCGGTGACTGCGATTCTCAAACCTGCCCGGAACATATGCTTTCAGACCGACCCGATATGCACGATGGAGCGACTATACCAATGGTGATTCCATATATACGTTGCCGGATTCCTGCGAAAAGGAAAACCAAGGGAAGCGGGAACACCCGCTGCCCGGATTTCTCCCTCTCTGCCGGTCTCCGGTCAGAGGACGATGGGGGATGACCCGCAGAACCACTGTATCGTATAGAAGATTTATAGAGATATATTAATAACCATTTACGCTATTAATTCTTGTTACCATTATACGTGCAAAAGGTATGGATGGGGGTAGTGTATGAACGACCATACAAAGACAATACGGGACGTAGTCCGGCTCGTTGTGATAACAGTCCTGCTGTGCGGATGCGTGGCGGCTGTTTCCGGATCATATAACGTCGCATTTTCTCCCTCGGCGGGAATTACTTCACCAGGTACTTCGATCCAGATAACTCCGAGTCTTTCTAACAATGACATATTTGACCTGACTATGGTTCTGACGGGGAACTCAGCGAACAGTTATTCAGGCGGTTTCAGCCTCCCGTGTTCATTAACGAATGCCCAGATGACAGTCACTCCCAGCGGTTCGCTCTCTCTTACCGTGAAGGGACCTAATGGTGGCACCGATGGACCATTCGACTGTACCTCGGGATGTACCCAAAGCTTCAGCAGTTTATCCAGCGGTTCATACACCCTTACGGGCACCGGTTCATCCACAAAAATCACTCTTGCCGTCACAGGAAATGTACAAAATCCGACAGGCGGATCAATAACCCTGTCTACAAGCGGGGCGACATCAGGGTCAACCTTATCCATTACCATGAACTCATCCACGGCGAGTTATTCCCTGACTACCCAGACGCCGCTTGCAACAGCCAGCACACCGGTATCATCCAGCGGCGCGTTAAGCAGCAGTCCGGTTACTGCAAGCCCTGCCAGTATGCCGGATGTCCAGGCATCGTGGAGCGGGGTTACTGCAAACCCATCGTCAGGTGCAGCCGCCGTTTCGACTTCTATTGTCCAGAATGTGGATACATCTACGCTTGCGGCCGGCCAGTCAGCATTTGCACTACAGGGACTTTCGGTCAATAATGTTGCCTATGTAATGGTTGTCACGAAAACAGATGTAACCGTAACGGGTGCGGCAACCGTTAAAATGAGTGTACCGACGACATGGGTTACTGCTCAGGGAGGGACAGGTAACATCAGAGTAATCCATACGGCTGATGACGGGACCACGGACATTCTGACTGTCCAGAGTTCCGCTGCCGATACTCCCAGCGCGGGATACACACAACTCACCTTCAATTCACCGAAGGGATTATCTACATTTACCCTCGTATCGGTCGTAGGCACAGCCCCCTCAGCGGCTGCGAATGCCGGTAGTATTGGCGGTGGCGCTGCGGCTGCTCCTGCAGCACAGGCCGGTCCCGCACAGGCTGCCCCTGCCGCGGCGGCCCCTGCCGCCGCTCCCGCTGCCCAGCAGTTAGGGCCGAGCCAGGCGCTCGCAACGGTCTCAACACCGGTGACGGCCAGTGGACAATTAAGCAGTGGCCCGGTTGTTGCAAGCCCCCAGGGAATGAATAACGTTGTCGCAGCGTGGAGCACCACAATCCCTGCATCCCCCCCGAAAAATGCAGCCATTTCGACGACTGTTCTCCAGACAGCAGATACCCCCACCCTTGCAGCCTACCAGTCTGCGTATGCACTCCAGGGGCTTACGATCAATAATGTTGCCTATGTCATGGTGGTCACAAAGACCGGCGTGACCGACACGGGTCCTGCCACCATCACCATGACCGTGCCGCAGTCATGGGTCACGAGTAACGGGGGAGTAAGTACTATCTCCATTGCCCACATGGCTGATGACGGGACATCGGAGGTCCTGAGTACCCAGAATTCCGGAGTTGACCCCTCCACCGGATACCTGATCTTTACCGCGATATCCCCCAAGGGGTTATCGACCTTTGCCCTCATGTCCGCCACACCAGCGACTACCGGAGTGGGCCAGACCGTGACTGCAACCCCTGTCCAGGCAGGTATGACCGCAGCCCCCGGTGTGAAAGCGACCCGCACTCCGCTTCCGGTCCTGTTACCTGTCGGTGCACTGGGCCTCGCCCTTGTCATCTGTGCCCGGCGCAGGAATAACCGGTAACATTTTTTGTTTTTGTTCAAAAACGATCTTTTCCGGAGGGCTGTAAGGATCTTCCGGCTCTGGAGAAATTATCAGAAAAACTTTTAACGCTCCCGGGGGCTTTTGCAGGTATTGCCTCCGCCCCGTTGCGGGGGCATTCTCCGTATACCGATGACTCCCGGAAAGGTAATACGCGACCATCGCAAAAGTACAGGGCAGGTCCGGCGGGACAGGTACTATCCCCTCCGTCAATGTGTGTACTATCTGCTGAAAACCCAGGTTTTCAACAGAGCCGGAAAAGGATCTTTTAACGAGCCGGAAATACCGGTATCTCTCTTTTGTGTTTCCCGCAAAGAAACAATGTTCGCTTGTTGTACAAAAATCGCGGTATCATACCGGACTATCCTGTGTCGATCATTGGCATAAACCGGAGTGTATTAATTTTTTATATCTGTAAACGAATTTACAATGAACAGGTGCCATGATAGTCAGTGGTACATGGAAGTTCTCTCTCAGCCGGGTCAGGTAGCACGGTATGGTCAAGCGTTATCTCTCACTTTGCTCTCTTGAAGAGGCCCTCACTATTTTAAAGACCTCGTTTGAACCGCCGGAAAGGACAGAGACGATCCCGGTCACGCAGTCGCTGGGACGGGTGCTCGCAGCCCCGGTCTATGCGAAATACTCAGTACCTGAAAACAACCTCGCCGCGATGGATGGCATCGCCGTCAGGAGCGCTGACACCCTCCGGGCCAGTGACCAGGCACCGGTCACGCTGGACCGGTTTGCCCGCGTCAACACCGGTAACATTGTCCCACCGGATTTTGACGCAGTGATCATGATTGAAGACACCTGGCAGGACGGCGACCGGTTCCAGGTGCGCAAAGCCGCCGCACCCTGGCAGCACGTCCGGACGGCCGGGGAGGACATCCGGGCGAACCGGCTCGTCCTTCCCCGCGGTCACCAGGTCCGTGCCTTTGATATCGGTGCGCTGGCGACCTACGGGGTCGTTAACCTCAAAGTCCGGACCGTGCAGGTCGGGATTATCCCGACCGGTAGCGAACTCGTCCCGCTGGGAGTCCGCCCGGCACCGGGGCAGGTCGTGGAGAGCAACACGATCATGGCGCAGGTGTTCCTTGATTCCATGGGTGCGCACTGCAGCCGGTCGCCCATCGTACGCGACGACCCCGGTGAGATCGAACAGGCGCTCCTGTCTGCGGTGCAGTCCAGTGACATGGTCCTCATCTCTGCCGGTTCTTCCGCCGGTACCCGGGACTTTACGGCCGGCGTACTGGCAACGCTTGGCGAGCTCCTTTTCCATGGCGTGGCCGTCAAGCCGGGAAAACCGGTGATGGCCGGCAAGATCGGGGGTAAACCGGTCATCGGCCTGCCGGGGTACCCCCTTGCGGCACAGACGGTCCTGCGCGAGTTTGCGGCCCCGCTCTTGGAGTGGTGGGGGCTTGCGCCGCCACAGCGGCATTCCGTCCGGGCAAAACTTTCGACGGCGCTCTGTTCCGATCCCGGATTCGATGAATTTGTGCCGGTCTCGGTGGGGCGGATCGGGAAAGACTGCTGGGGGATTGCGCATTCCCGGGGATCCGGGGTGCAGATGGCGACTGTCAAAGCCAACGGCTATACGCACATCCCCGCACCGGTCGAAGGGTACGATGCCGGCCACGAACTGGAGGTGTTCCTGACCACGGATCCGGGCAGCATCGAGCGGACGATCCTCCTCTCGGGTACGATCGAACCGGCCCTGGAGGAGCTGGGTGCCATCGCTCACGGCCGGGGCATGTTCCTGCACGCGGAGAACACCGGTAACACCGGGGGAATCCTCACGCTCAGGCGCGGTTCCTGCCACGCCGCAGCAATCTGCATGCCGGTCCTGCCCCTCGATCCGGGGTGCCGGTTCATCGTGCCGCAGCTCGCGTCGATGGATCTCGCTTTTGTCCATATCGCCACTCTCCGGCAGGGCATCGTATCCCGGGATGAAGTGACGCCGGAAAATCTCGCAGCCGTACGGTGCATCAACACGCGGAAGGATTCCCCCGAGCGGATGATCCTCGACGCGCTCCTTGCATCTCAGGGCACTGACCCGTCCCGGATCGCCGGCTACGATCACGAAGTGGCGAATTCCTCCGCGGTCGCTGCCGCGGTTTTGAACGGCCTCGCGGAAGCAGGGATATGCTCGTCTGGAGCAGCACATGCCCGCGGGCTCAGGTTTATTCCGGTCGCGCAGGAATATTATGAGCTGGCGTTCCACCGGGAGATGCTTGAAGATCCGCGCATCTGCAGTCTCATCTCGATGATCAACTCACCGGAATACCGGTGTGCCCTGGATACCCTTGGCGTATATGATACAACGCGGACCGGAACTATCCGCTTCAGCCCCATGGATAATCCGGGGCCCGGGATCGCGCTCGATAGCAAATTCCCGCTGATCAGTTAATTATAATTATTCAACATTTTTTTTGCAACATAATTCCACCTGCCCCGATGTCGGGGAATGAAGGTCACATCTTGTGGAATTTCCTTCTCGTGACGTTCCTGTCATTGCCACTCACGGGAGTGACTCCCTCTAAAAACATTTTTACGGGTTTTTTTGAAAAACACTACCGCTTACGGAAAAAAGTTGGGCTCTCTGGCTGGAGGTGTCCCGTCCATCTGCAGGATCCGGAAAACTGAGTTCTTGTATCCGGCCCGTATCCGGCTGGCAAAAATATCCGCAGATACCAGCAGAATCCAAAAGAAACAGAGACAAACCAGCAGTTCCGGTCAATAAAAGGGAGGGATTGTTTAGTCTACCGCGATCATCACTTCGCTCGATTTGATGACTGCATAGGCAGGTACACCGACAGCAAGCCCGAGATTTTGCACCGATTTTTTGGTGATGATCGAGGTGATCTCCTGCCCGCCGGGGAGCTCGATGGTGACTTCGGAGTTGACGGCTCCAGCCGTGATATTCTTCACTTTTCCTTTCAGGATGTTCCGTGCACTGATCTTCATGCTCTCACCAGTATTCTCATTCGCGGTACCGGTATTTGAAAATGTGTATCCTGCATAAAACAGTGGCGGAACGGCAGACGCAGGTGTACGGATGACCGGATTGGACGGGGAATAAACTATACATGCCGCTTATTTTGCCGGAACTACCGGATTTTTGATCTCCGGGAACCGGCCTGCCCCCGGGCACATCCCGTCATCGCAGGTAACAAAGCGGGCGGGGAAAAAGTTCATTAAATCTAATGTACTTTATAATGAAATTAAAAAAAATTAATAAACAATCCCGGCAATACGCATTATCCTCTCAGCATTACTAACCGAAAGGATGGATTACATGATGGAACGAACGTTTATTCCCAGACAGGCTCTTCTTGTCGGTATCGCCTGCGCCCTGCTGCTCATCACGGCATTCTTCGCCGGTTGCACATCCAGCACCCCGCAGACAGCAACTCCTGCAGCCACCGTTGCGGCAACACCTGCACCCGCGCCGCAGCCGGTCGCTACGACTGCGACGCAGGCTCCTGCTGCCGTTGCAACCACCAGCACCCCCAAGCCGGTCTACACCGCCTCGCCCGGAAATCTTGTCGTGTATACGGCTGCCTCACTGAGTGGCGCTTCGACGACCATCGGCCCCTCGTTTACCGCCGCCTACCCGGGAACTACGGTGGCCTTCGACCTTGATGGCACACAGGCACTCAAGACACAGGTTGAGAACGGCGCATATGCCGACGTCTTCATCTCTGCGAGCAACAGCTACACAAACACCCTCCAGAGCGAAGGATACTTTGTTAACGGTACTGTCAGAAAATTAGCGACCAACTACGTGATCCTGATCCTCCCGGCCTCCAACCCCGGCAACATCCAGTCGCTCGCTGACCTTGCAAAGCCCGGCGTGAAGATCGCGATGGAGGCCAAACAGGTGCCCGCCGGTACGGCAACACTCGCGGTGCTTGCCAACCTCGCAAATTCAACGTATAACCAGGCCTGGGAGAACGCAACACTCGCCAACGTGGTGACCTACGAGACCTCCGAGCCGGCAGTCGCCGCCAAGGTCTCCCTCGGGGAAGTTGACGCAGGATTTGTCTACCAGTCCACTGCAGCCGCAGCTGCTCCCAGTACGTACCAGAGCATCGCAATTCCGGTAAAGTACAACTATCTCCAGACATATACCATCGGCATCCTCAGAGAGAGCACCAGCCAGACTCAGGCTGCATGGTTTGAACAGTTCATGCTCTCGTCGGCAGGGCAGAATATCCTGAAGGACTACGGGTTCATGGGACCCTCCTGAAACCCCCGGTCATTTTTATTGGTCCAGCCTGCATATTCTTCCTGATCCGCTTAATTCAGGAACGCCCGATTATGACCCCGGCACATACCCGCCAGAGCCGATATCACCGCACTCTCACCTACCTCGGTGCCGGTATCCTGATCACAGCAGTCACCCTGTATCTCGCACTGCCGATCCTCGCCCTTTTCCTCCGGGTGACGCCGGATATGTTCTTTACCACCATCCACGATCCCGTGGTGTCAAGCGCACTCTGGCTGAGCCTGTATACAACGACGATCACCCTTGCCGTAGTGATCCTTGTCGGCACGCCGTTTGCCTATTTCCACTCCCGGTACGCGTACCCGGGAAAAGTGATCGTGGATACCCTCATCGATCTCCCACTGGTCCTTCCCCCGGCCGTCGCCGGTGTCGCCCTCCTCGTGCTCTACGGCAGGGTCGGGATTCTCGGCCGGTACTTCAACATGTTCGGGATCTCGCTTGCCTTTACCACGCTCGCGGTGATCATGGCGCAGATCTTTGTCGCGTCCCCGTTCTACCTCCGGCAGGCAAAATCCCTCTTTGAGCAGCTGGACCCGGCCTATGAGCAGACCGCACGGACACTCGGGGCTTCATCGCTGCGGACATTAACAAGGGTCATCCTGCCCATGACGGCAGGCGGCCTTGTATCGGGGGCGGTCATAACATTTGGGCGGGCGCTGGGGGAATTCGGCGCGACAATCATGTTTGCCGGCAACCTGCCCGGGGTGACCCAGACCATGCCGCTCGCGGTTTACGTGGGGATAGAGAGCAACGTCAATGTCGGTCTGACGATCTCGATCGTGCTTGTGATCATATCGTTTGCGATCATGATCGCCGTGCGCCTGATCCAGAAGAGGGAGGCGGAGCGTGCTTGAAGCGGTGATGGTAAAACGCCTCCGGGATTATACCCTCGACCTCGCGCTGAGCGTAAAGCCCGGCGAGATCATGACCCTTATTGGGCTGAACGGTTCGGGCAAGTCGACCACTCTCAACATTATCGCGGGCCTGCTCCCCCCTGATACTGCCACGATCACCCTTATCGGCGAGTATCTCTGCAGCACGGATAAGGGCATCAACGTACCGGCCGAAGACCGCCGGATCGGATATGTCCTGCAGAATTCTGCGGTGTTTCCTCACATGTCCGTGCGCGACAACGTCGCATTCGGTCTTCGCGCCCGGCACCTCCCGCGCCCGGTCATAACGGAGCGTGTCGCATACTGGATGGAACATATGCATATCGCGGATCTGGCCACGGTCAAAGCCGGCAATCTTTCCGGCGGGCAGAAACAGAGAGTGGCCCTTGCCCGGGCCCTTGCCATCGAGCCGGACCTCCTGATGCTCGATGAGCCGTTTACGGCGCTCGACGTTGAAAGTACAAAGACCGTAAAAGAGCTCACCCGGAAGTTTGTCAAAAAGTTGCAGGTCCCCTGTATCGTTGTCACACACCGGCTTGCCGACAGTGCGGAGATCGGCGACCGTGCCTGCGTGATCTGCCAGGGCAAAAAAGAGTGGGAAGGTATTCCCGGCGAGATACCGGAGCTCTGCACGGTCTGCCGGTGCACGTGACTTCAATGCACGTGGGGATCTCCTTTCGTGCGCCGGTACGGGCAGGTGGGAGAGTCCGGGTCAAGCCCCGGATTATCGTATTTTAAAAATAATTTTTTCAGGCAGGTGTTATTCTGCCTGCCGGAGTAACGGGTTTTGAGGATCAAGCCCCCGGTCCCGGGATCGGCAGGCATGATCTCCTCACGGGCGGTTTTTGTCGGGAATACTCGTCACTGTCTCTCTCTGTGGGGCTGAAGTGGTACACCTGCCTGCCGCGTAAACCTGGAAATCCCCGGCAGTATCAGCAAACCGTTTCCCCGTTCGGCTATCGCCTGAGTATATACCGGATATCCCGGTTGTTGAGACTGCCCTCCCCTGTATGTTCCCGTGCTATCAAATCATTCTGGGATAGGAAACCAGCGACCGGTGCGTGGTAACCAGTGAGGTTGCCAGCAGGTAAAATGTCAACACCTCAATAATCGCCAGCAGGAATACCGGTGGGGACTCACTATTCAGGATGTATACCGGGACGGGACTGAAGACCATGATGAAAATTAACAATAAAATTATTCCGAAATTTACAATAAGCGAACTGTGGTATAACGCATCCACAACTTTCTGGCATCCCGTGACAAATCCTGCACCTGCATCCCTGATCGTGCTATACAGGTACTCGCCCCGGATTTTTTGTTTTTCCAGAGCAACGTGGGATTTGACCTCGCCCCATCCGCGGGAGTGGACGAAATACCCGAAGACGGATACGACCCCAAGAAAACTCCCCAGGATGAGCGGGGGGGTCCAGTTGAACCCGGCGTCCTCCATTTTTCCCTGGTTTGCAAGGGCTTGTATATCCGGATCATCCGGGTATGCCTGGGCGAACTGGGCTATATCATTCGTGAGATCCACCGTGGCAAGGCTGGAGCCCGTGGTTGTGTCGACCAGCCTGAGAGAACGGAGGTCATTGGTAAATGGCAGGACGATCCCGAATTCAACGGGCTGGACATATTCCATGTACCCGTGGATGGATTTTGTCCCATCCGGATTCCCGGTCACGCTCTCCCCCGTAAGGACCCGTGGGTCCCGGATATAGAATTCATTGAGGGTATGGTCCTTGGAATCAGAGAGAATACCCTTTATGGTTCCTGACTGGATATTAAGGGCCGGGGCCGTCCCATACTGGATTTCGGACGACTCCACCCTGACAAGATTATTCTCAAAAACCAGGTTGACCATGACGATTTTCTGGTAGGGATTCGCATCCGACGCATGTACGGCATACGGGATACACGTGAGCATAAGTAAGATCCCGATAATCCATATGCGTCGCATATAACATCACTGAAACATTATGTTTAACTCAATATTTATTTAGTGTGGTTACTATCCGTGTTGTAGCCGCATCACCAAATTTCCCGTAATATCCCGCGTTCATGATGTCCGGGTCCGGATCCCATCTCCAGAACTCCTTCTGGCAACCGGTTGCTGTATCCTGAACCTGTCGACAGTTAGCGGGGTTCCAGTTATTGGCAGTAGCCGCTGCCTGACACTTTTCTTTAGAGGTCCACACATTGGGGTTGGGATCATTTTCGTTGTAGTACGTATCACCGCAGTAGGTATCCATAAGCCCGTAGAGACCATGGCCGATCTCATGCAGGGCGAGATATTGTTCATCGGCAGGTATCTTTAAGTATACTCTTCCCAGTCCGTTCGGGTTTGTACAGCCTATCGGCTGGCTGGGGGGCCCAAGGTACATCCCGTAATATTCGGGATAGAGAATTATGGTCAGATCGCTGAATGTGACCTCCTGCCAGAAACTGGCCGGGATCTCTCCTGCACAGCCATCGAATGCATCCGCATAGGTCTGCCCGTCCCAGAAATAATAAAAATTGAATTTATCCATATAATCGCCCGAAATGGTGTAATCCGGCGAGAGGTTCGAAGGGTACATCCCGAACGTCCGGCTGATGAACTGGCGTACGTCCGCTTCAAATTTCTGCTGGCCTCCGGGATACCCGTTGAGCTGGACTTTGGTATTGGTCGAACTGTTAAACGAGGTATCTGAGGGCAGAAATACGATATCAATTTTGGATTCCTGGGGCCCGTTTACCAGGATCGGAATAATATCGGATGCATGAAGATCCAGTTCCAGGGACGGGGACTTCGTGAGGTCGGCCCGGATCGTCTTTTCCAGGTACCCGTCTTTTACAGCCCGGATTGTTACCGTCCCTGATGGGTAGCTGGCGGTGGAAATGGTACAGGAACCGTCGTCCTGGGAGGTCCCCGCCAACTGGCCGTTGATATAATAATTAACACCCCCGAGGGGTGTCTGGTCTTGCAGGTCGCGTGTTACGATCTGGACAGTTCCTCCCGGGGGCCCCGGTTGTTCCCCGGTAAAACCCGAGGCCCGTCCAGCAAGGAAAGAAAATGCGGATAAAATTACCAATACTATTCCGCAGCAGAACAGGATGCGCTGGAATATCCTGAGAAGTTTTTCCCGGTTCATGCAACCCATCCTTTACCGTGTCTGAAGCAGATCCTGTCTGCGGATAATAAAAATTACTGCGATTCAGGCTCTTTTTAGAGAAAACTCCGGCTCATTTGTCATTCCCACGAATTTTTACCCGCAAGTATCGCCATGCAGGGGGTGATGCGCCACAGCGGCGGATCCCCCCGGGAAGCGTTGAGAGATTTTTTTGATCACATCTCTGGGGCCTGTATTTATACATTATCATAATTATCCTTTCACGGGGTCGCGTGACAATCTTTCTGTCCGCTGGACGCACCGGTATCCGCATACAAACATTCTCCACGCATCAATAAATATCTTGTACCCTTCACCTGTTCTTCGCGGATGTCGATCAGGATGGGGAGCGGGTCTCATGCATGAATCATCCTTTGGGAAGGCACCACCGGCACGGGTTCTTTGTCCTGCGTTCCTTAATCCGTCCGGAAGCGTCATTCGTTCTGGTCTGTTTCCCGCGGGATTACGGGAAAAGTTTTGGAGTTCAACAGGCCGGGTTAAAACCATTCGATCGTATTGGCTGCCCGGGGGTACCGCATCTCGTCAGGTTCACAAAGCCGGATCCTGCAACCTCTCTCATCATGGAAGAGATTCCATGAGGTTTTCAGCAACAGCACGATGATGCATTTCCGTGGTATTTTTGAGGACCGGCCGGATGAACCAGAGCTGGCACAAAGGGGAGATCAGAAGATTTTCCTGCCAGAAAAATGCGCGGCATTTTCCGTTTCTGCCAGATGGATCCTACGTGATTGCGGTCTTGTGGGAATCCAGGTGTTTATTCGCCCATCTCCCCGTTATCTGCCGGACCTTTGCAGTTATCCGGGAGGACTCTTTCTTTTAACGGGCGGGGAGGTCAGCACCGGGGATAACCGGGACTGCAGGCTCTTTAACTTTTCTTCCCGGGATCCTATCTCCGCACTTACATCGTCGATGGCCCGGGTACTCTCGTTCTGCACGGATTCCGCTTTTGCATACGCAGAGCGAAGGATCCCCAGGAGTTTCTTCTCCACCTCGACTCTCGTACGCAGACGGGCGTATTCGCATACAATTTCCTTTTCAAAGCCTGCTTTTATCGCCACACGGACCTCCCTCTCAATAAACTTTTTCCGCATCAGCACATACTCGATTGCAAGGTACAGTTCCTGGGGCTTGATTGGTTTGAGCATATAATCCTCAATACACAACCCGTATCTCTTCGTTTCAGAGGGTGTCGGTTGTTTTCCGGTGAGCATCAGGACCGGGATCTTTTTCCATGATGGATTCTTCTTGATCTCTTCCAGCGTCTGCCATCCATCCATCGGGACCATCATAATGTCCAGCAGGATGAGATCCGGAAGCTTCTTCTGGATTTTCAAGAGTGAGATGCACTCTTTGCCACTTTGTGCAGGGATCGGGACGTATCCTTTCTGGGAAAGAAGCAGGGAGAACACTTCTACGATAGCTGGCTCATCGTCCACGATCATGACCCGTATGGGCCGGGGACGCCGAACCATGCTAAAATACCCTGCCCCGGAAATGGCGATAAGGGCGCCCCCGAGTATCGCGGCGAATTCCCCCGGGGCCGGGATAAAACTGGCAGGAAGCGGTTGTTGGCTGGATTTTATATCAGGATCATCCGGGTACAGCTGCTGGAATGCTGATACCGCCCCTGTAAGGTCAACTGAAACGAGGGTATCCCCCGTAAGGGTGTCAACCAGGTTTACATACCGGAGATCGGGCGTAAACGGCACGATGACCCCGAACTCCACCCGGGGGTTATATTCAGTGTAACCATTCAGTCCCTGCACGGTGCCATCAGGGGCCGTCTCTACAATATCACCGGTCTGGATCCGCGGATCCCGGATGGAAAACTGACCAATGGTCTCTTTCCGGGAGTCCAGGAGCAATCCTTGGATGCTGCCGGATTGGAGGTTGAGGTCCGGTGCAATGCCGTATTGAATTTCAGAAGAAACCACGTTTACCCCGCCGTTTCCATAGGCAAGGTCGATAACGGCGATCTTCTGGTAAGGGTTATTACTGGCAGCAGCTGCCGGAATAAGGAGCACGAGAAAGAGGAGGATCCCGGCAAACAATCTGAGCTGCATGATTCACCACTGTTATGTTACCTGGCTGGAAACACGGTTCAGGATATCGAGTATCCGTGTTGTTGCCGCATCACCAAAGTTCCCGTAATATCCCTCGTTCATAATGTCCGGGTCCGGATCCCATCTCCAGAACTCCTTCTGGCAACCGGTTGCTGTGTCCTGGATCTGGCGGCAGTTGTCCGGGCTCCAGTTATGTGCGATCGCATCTGCCCGGCATTTCTCTTCTGAGTTCCATACATTGGGATCTGGATCATTTTCGAAATAATTGGTATTACCGCAGTACGTGTCCACGAGCCCGTAGAGACCATGGCCGATTTCATGCATGCCAAGATATTGTTCATCAGGAGCAATTTTTGAGTAAACCCTCCCCAGCCCGTTCGGGTTTGTACAGCCTATCGGCTGGCTGGGGGGCCCAAGGTACATCCCGTAATATCCCGGATAGAGAATTATGGTCAGATCGCTGAATGTGACCTCCTGCCAGAAACTGGCCGGGATCTCTCCTGCACAGCCATCGAATGCATCCGCATAGGTCTGCCCGTCCCAGAAATAATAAAAATTGAA